>OLPF01001294.1_pt1 | contig 21565 bp, 27 predicted proteins | sample 1673121 | NCBI WGS metagenome assembly OLPF01 (sample SAMEA3136756, study PRJEB25190) | human gut metagenome
TATCATAAACGTTCTTGAAAATGCTCTTTACCCCCGGTAGAAAATTCTGCTCTTCATACCATTTTTCTAATCTTTCCGCATCCGTCATTTCTTGTGCTCCTTCATGATTCCTCCAGCATATTCTTCCATCGGTGATTTATCATCTAGCCTGAATAAACGGTTTTTCCCTTTTCCATATTCTTTAAGCATTGTCAGAAATTGTTCCCCTGTATAATTCGTGTTCGTTTGTGGGTCATACATTCTGAGTTTTCCATTCTCTTTGTAGATTGTAATAATATGTCCTCGGTCAGAACCATAAAAGAAGCTCCATGAAAATCTTTGCCCCTCTCCGATAACTTCATTCATCCAGTTTGCCATTTCAAGTGAATTCATGTTTGCCTTTGGCGGCTTTATGGTATCACTTTCCCGGCAAGCTGTACCATCAGCATTCTTCCAGAAGTTCCACTCACCTCTTGCAAGCACCTGTTGTTCCATCGTTCCTCTTGGTAGTGCTTCTACATTGTACCCTCTTCGCCTTAGCTCATATACTGGAACGCATGATTGACAGTTTCTAAAATACGGACTGCCTTTTATTCCGTCATAGTTCGGATTACAGTTCCCAGAATCAGCTTCCTCATGTGTCATTGGACTTCCTAGCACTAATTCTAGCACCAACTTCCCTGCCTTGTAAAATGGTGCTGTTGTTTCTCCGTTTATCGGGCTTCCTATTTCTTCTTTGTTTCCACCTCCGAATGAATCCAACCACTTCTGATCCGTGATTACTTCTTCTCCGCAGCATGGGCAGTAATGGAATGTTGCCCAGAATCTGACTCCGAGGTAGTCTTCTCTCATTTCGCCCTCCTCGGTGACGTCTTCGTCGGAGTAGAACGCTCCGCAATTTTCGCATTCGTATTTCATTTTTGTTCTCCTTGTGATACAATACAGATGGTTGTTTTGATTAGTCCATGCTTCGGCATGGGCTTTTCGCTTAGAATGGCAATTCTGCCCATGCATAAGCCCCGTTATTCGGACACTGCCCAAAGCCTGCCCCAATGTACGAATAGCAGGTATTCCAGCCGTATGCGACAGTGTACTCAATGTCAGTGACGCTGCGAACGGAACCATCATCACGGAACTGAGCCAACAGATAGTAGCCATCCTTCTTTGGATTCTCACCCTTGTTCCATACGATTTCCTTATGAATTTTCATTACTTTTCCTCCTTCTCCAATACTTCCGTAACCATGCTGAAGCAGGCTTCAAACACCACTCTCAGTACTCTTTCGTCGTATCCTTCTGCAATTGCACCTCTAGCAATTGCCCTTCCAGCGGCTGCATACTCAGAGAACAGGCTATCAATCATTCCTCCAACGGTTACCACGCCAAACTCATCGGTCTTAATCATCTTACATACCTCCCCACAAAATCATTGCTACCATCATCAGTGTTCCAATCGTGCCTCCGATGTACATTCCCAGCGTGTCGCCGTTGTACTCCTCAGCCGCTTCATCTTCGAGGAACGCCTTAATCTTCTTCCAGAATTTGGAATTCTTCATAGTCTGTTTCACGCCCCTTTCTGAAATCATCAATTCTGATTCTGATGTTCTTCCCGACTCTGTAATATGGGATTGCATCCTTCTTAACCAGCCGGTATACCGTGTCAGTGCTGATTCCCATAAGCACGCTGAATTCCGGTACCGTTACGAATCCGTACATATTCCCCTCCTTTCGTTGGTGTTGTTTATTTAGCAACGCTTAATTCAAAAAAAAATCTTTCATCTCTTCGATTGAATCGATGTGAAGCAGGTCTGATAGAACCTTGATTTCATACCCGGTGAACTGTCTTTTCCCGGAACGCTTAAGCCTAAAGGCTTGCCGGCTGATTCCTAATTGCGTTGCGACGAACGCCATCGTATATCCGCACTCACGGATACGTCCCTCAAGCTTACTAGTATTAACCATGTTCCCTCCTTTCGTTGTTTATTTCATCAACATTATACGACACGTGCTATATAATGTCAACATTAATTTCCGTTTTTGTAACTTTTTGTTTCCTTTTTATGGTACTATATCCTAAAAGTAGATGTAACGGAGGTGCCTATATGGATAATAAAAAAATAGGTCAAAGGATTAAGCAGGTAAGAGAAGCGCTAGGAATGACACAAGCCGAGCTTGCTAGACGAATGGGTTATTCTGCTAGGTCTACCATCAATCGCATTGAAAATGGTTCCCAAGCCTTCCCAATGAAGAAACTTGACAAGTTCGCTCAAGTATTGGATGTAACGCCTGCCTATCTCGCCGGTTTCACGGAAGCGGATATTCCGGACGGACTCAATAAGGACTATTACATTGACTATATTCTTAATTCCGATAATCCCGACTTTAAGGTTCTAGTCGAAACACAACGCACCCCATCCGACGACCTGTGTATTAAAATAAAGGCATCCGACTTGAACGATTCGGAGGTTGTCTATATGGATAAGCAGCTTGATTTTATTGTTGGTCAAAGGAAGTGATGTTATGCATATCAAACAACTAGAGCGGAATAAGTACCGGGTATGGGTAGATTTAGAGCCGGATTACACCGGGAAAAGAAAGCAGAAATCAAAGGTGTTCCATGCCACATCAAAGAGGGACCTCAACGCTCAAATAGATGATTGGGTTGAATCAATCTCCGGCGTGTCCTCGCAATGTAAAACAGTGTCGGATATGTGTAGCGCCGTGTGGAATCAGGTTATCAACGCCAAATCGCAAAATACCATTTACGGCTATAACGCTGCACTTAAGCGGATTGATACCACAATGGGAACGCTAGACTTGCTTAAATTGGCGCCTCGAACCATTCAGGCGTGGATAGATGACTTATCCTTGAGCTTGTCTCCCAAAACCGTAAAAGATACCTATTCTATCCTCCGCCTTTGCTGTTCTATTGCCGTTAACTGGGAACTGCTGAAAAGCAATCCTTGCCATGATGTTATACTTCCATCAAACAAAAAAAAAGAAATCCAGATACTTTCACCGGAAGACTTCGCCATTTTCTGTTCCCACCTCGACGAAATACCACTTGACCAAAGGGTCTGCTTCGAACTTGCGCTTTTCGGCTCGCTCCGGCGGGGGGAGATAATGGGAATATTAGAAGATGAAATACCGGACGATGGACGTTTCTATATTCAGCGAACTAGGTACATGCATAGGATAGGGAACGAATTTGTGAAGGATACCAAAACATCATCCGGCGAACGCTTGTGCATCCTTCCGGAACCTGTGATTCGTGATGTGAAGGCGCTCCGAAAACACCACATAGAGCAGAAATTGAAGCTCGGTCCGTTGTGGGTAAATTCGGACTATCTAATCAAAGAACAAAACGGTGAAGCTTTCCACCCGGAGCAATGCGCCAAAAGACTGAGTCGTTACATGGAGCGCATCGGACTTAAACCGATTACCTTTCACGCTCTCCGGCACACGTACGCTTCCATCTGCATTTCAATGGGCGCTGACCCTGCCACCGTATCAAAGCGCATGGGGCACGCTAATGTTTCAACAACCCTCGGAATATATACGCACCTATTCGAGAAGAAAGAGGAAGAAGATAAACTAGCTTCCGCATTGGGCGAAATGCTCTCAAAATCTGTGGAAAAGTAGGCATAAAATTTCAAAATGTTACATATGCGTTACTTTTCAAAATAAAAAAGCCTTGAAATAATTAAGTTTCAAGGCTTTTATTGGTGGAGATGGTGGGAGTCGAACCCACGTCCAAAAATATTTCCGAAGAACTTTCTCCGAGCGCAGTCAGTACTTTGTCATTCGCAGTATCCGCCGTGACGCTGACACACTACGGAACTGCTATCCTGTAAGTCCGCTGAAATACCAGGAGCTCTTCCAGCGGTTTCCTGCATTCATGACACCGGATTTCAAGCCTGCAGGTGAGCCTGAAGCGGCGCGCGGGGCTGAACTATGCAGCCAGTGCGAAATTGTTGTTATTTTTAGCGTTTATATTTAACGGCCCCTTTTTACGTGGACTGGGCGCCACGGCTCGCTTATCCTTGTTCCACATTCCTGTCGAAACCATTACATCCCCGGAATGTGTGACAAGTGTCACACTATTTTTCTTCTATGCATTATACAACATCTTCCCGGTAAAAAAAAGATACTGCCCCTTCAATTTTCCGATTGTCCGAAGGGAATTCGTTTTTCCTGAAGGAAATTCGACTCTCCTATCGGTGACGGCTTTCTTTGATGGCCCGGTCCATCTTGCGGTCCGCATCTTTTTTTGCGATGGAATCTCGCTTGTCGTACAGCTTTTTACCTCTGCAGATGCCGATTTCCACCTTGCACCGTCCATCCTCGTTGAGGTACACGTTCAGCGGAATGATGGTGAGACCGGATTCCTTGATTTTCCCCGCGATTTTGTTGATTTCTCGGCGGTGGAGAAGCAGCTTTCGCTCCCGAAGGGGTTCCACGTTGAAGCGGTTGCCCTGTTCAAAGGGTGAGATGTGCATTCCGCAGATCTTCATCTCTCCCTTCTTGTCGATGTAGACGTAGCTCTCCTTGATGCTGCACCGGCCGGCCCGAATGGATTTAATTTCCGTTCCGGTGAGAACGATTCCCGCCTCAAGAGAATCTTCCACAAAGTAATCGTGGCGGGCCTTCTTGTTATTTGCGATTAGTTTTCTGGATTTCTTTGCCATTCCGGTTCCTACCCTGCTTTCTTCTCAAATTAGAAAGTCTTAATCTTGTTGAACGGGAACAGGCGGAGTACGGCTTTGCCCTGGATCTGGTCCTTATCCACGTATCCAACATCCGTATATCGGCTGTCCACGCTGACCACCCGGTTGTCGCCCATCACGAAATAGTGGCCTTCCGGCACGTTCCAGGTGCCCTCTCCGGTGGTGTACCCGTCCTTAAGATAGTTCTCTTTGTATTTCTTTCCGTTGATGTACACCTTCTGATTCTTAATCTGAATCTCATCCCCCGGCAGTCCGATCACCCGCTTGATCAGCAGCTTGTCCTTGCCCTCCTCGTCCGGAAGATCCGACTTGAAGATGATGATATCTCCCCGCTTTGGGGTCTTGCTGCGATAAGCCTGACGGTACATAATCAGGTAATCGTTGGGATTCATGGTGGACTGCATGGACGTTTGCTTCACGATAGTCGGTCGGATAAAGTACAATACCGCGCCGGCGATGACCATGGCAATCACCAGATCCTTCAAAAGTGCCGGAAGCATCGGTGCATTTTCATTTACAATTTCATTCTTGCTCATTATTTGCTCAATTCCTCTAAAATCTCTTCAAACTGCTCCGGAAGCGGAGCTTCAAAAACTCTCCCGTTTAAATACTCCAAAGGGCCGTCGCAATTCCGGAATTCCAGCCGGAAGCTGTGGAGCAGCTGGGTGCTCAGGTGGCAGGATTCATACAACCGATGGTTGAATCCCTTGGCCGGTCCCTTGGCGTACTTGCTGTCTCCGATGACCGGATGTCCGATGCTGGCCAGGTGCGCACGAATCTGATGCGTTCGGCCCGTTACCAGATCCACCTCCACCAGCGTGGAATTTCTCAGCGGCTGAATCGGGGTAACAATGGTCTCAATAGCTCGGCCCTCCGTCTCATTCACATCGTAAATCGCCACGGTGTTGGTGCCGGAATCCTTCTCCAATCGTCCGTGAAGCTCCAGCTTTTTTTCTAAGTTCCCAAAAACAATCGTCCGGTAGAATTTGGATATCCGATCTTCCCGGATGTACCGGTTCAGCGTGCGAAGCGCATCGCTGTTTTTACCGAACAAAACCAAACCCGTGGTGTTGCGGTCCAGCCGGTTGGCCGGTGCCGGAGAGAATACCTTTTCCGTTCGCGGATTGTATTCTCCTTTCTCAATGAGATAATCCTTTACCTGATTGGCCAAATGGTTCTTCTTTTCGTTCCGATCCCCGTGGGTCAGCAGTCCGAAAGGCTTGTTGGCAAGCAGGATGTTGTCGTCCTCGTAGATGACGGTAAAGGTCTTCTTGCTCTTCCGCCGGGAAGCGGCCTTCTTCGGGGCCGACAGGGCGGCAATTCGTTCGTCGCTGAGGTACAGCGTGATCTCATCGCCCTCTTCCAGAACGTAATTGTTATCCTTCCGCTGACCGTTCACCTTGACATCCTTCCGGATGATTTTGTAAATGGAGCCCAGTGTGGCCCGCTCTAAATATTTTCGAAGGAATCGGTCCAGACGCCGCTTGGAGTCGTTGGCCGTCACTTTGATTTTCTGCATGTATTTCTGCGTTCCTCTCCAATCAAATATTCGAAATATTATATCACAGATACCCCGGTGTTTCAAATCTCATATGGCTTCATTGCAATCTCTCGCCTCCGGTAGTATAATTGTATCCAAATGTTATTGGCTAACATAAAGGAGAAGAAATGAGGGGTTTCAAGGATTTTTTTCATGAAACGAATGATATTGCACTGGCAATTGTAATTGTTCTGTTGGCGGCCGGCCTGATTGGGTGGCGAATTCGGATTATTCTGCAGTATCCGTCGCAGCTGGCAAAGGAAGCCACCGTTTCCGGAAACACAGAGACCGAACAGATGCAGGATTCTGATTCATCCAAGGATTCCGCAAAGAAATAACCCTTATACACTGGAGGTTTTAAAATGTTAGATAATTACAATCTGACCATGCTCACCGACTTCTACGAAGTCACCATGGCAAACGGCTACTTTCAGTCGGACATCCGGAATCACGAAGCGGTATTCGACATGTTTTTCCGACGGGTTCCGGACGACGGCGGATTTGCCATCATGGCAGGTGTGGAACAACTGATTGCTTATATGAAGAATCTGAAGTTCACCGACGAAGATATCGACTATCTCCGCAGCAAGAATTCCTTCTCGGAGGAATTTCTGGAGTATCTCCGGAACTTCAAATTCACCTGTGACGTATGGGCGGTACCGGAAGGAACACCAATCTTCCCGCATGAACCAATCGTCACCGTAAAGGGCCCGATCATCCAGGCCCAGTTCGTGGAGACCTTTATCTTGCTGACAATCAACCATCAGACGCTGATTGCCACGAAATCCAACCGAATCGTTCGGGCCGCTCAGGGCCGTCCGGTAATGGAGTTCGGCACTCGCCGAGCACAGGGTGCTTCCGCCGCCATCGACGGTGCCCGGGCTTCCTACATTGCGGGCTGCGCGGGAACGGCCTGCACCATCGCAGATCGGGACTTCCACGTTCCGGCGCTTGGAACCATGGCCCACAGCTGGGTTCAGACCTTCGATACCGAATACGAAGCGTTCCGGGAATACACCCGAATCTATCCGGACAACGCGGTGCTTCTGATTGACACCTATAACGTGCTGAAATCCGGACTGCCGAATGCCATCAAGGTGTTCAAGGAACTGAAGCCGAAGAAGATGGGCGTCCGCATCGACAGCGGCGATATCGCCTACCTGACGAAAAAATGCCGGAAAATCTTAGACGAAAACGGACTGGAAGAATGTTCCATCGTCATCTCCAACTCCCTGGACGAGTACCTGATTCGAGATGTCATCATGGAAGGCGCGCAAATTGATTCCTTCGGCGTGGGCGAACGGCTGATTACTTCCAAATCCGAGCCGGTGTTCGGCGGCGTCTACAAGCTGGCGGCCGTAGAGCGCAACGGTGAGATGGTTCCGAAGATGAAAATCTCCGAGAACGTGGAGAAGATTACCAACCCGGGCTTCAAGCATGTCTACCGCCTCTACGAGAAGGAGAGCAACAAAGCCATCGCCGACGTAATTACCATGGAAGGGGAAACCATTCCGGAGCAGGACGGCTACGAAATTTTCGACCCGAACGCCATCTGGAAGAAAAAGGCCCTCAAGAACTTCTACGTTCGGAGCCTTCTGGTTCAGCTTTTCGACAAGGGAGAATGCGTCTATGAATCCCCGTCCCTGGACGAAATTCGGCAGTACTGCAAAGACCAGATTGAAACCCTGTGGGAAGAAACCCTGCGTTTCGAGAACCCCCAGACCTATTACGTGGACCTTTCCAAAAAACTTTGGAGCATCAAGCAGGACATCCTGCACCGCTATACCGACTTATAAAAAAACAAAACCGGTGTGCCGCACGTTTCCGTGCAGTGCACCGGTTTTTGCTTCTTTACAAATACCGATCTTCCGGATGGTCATCGACGTTCTCCGGAACGTCCGATGTTTTCTCCACCGCCGCTTCCGCTTTCTTCGGCGCCGGAGTCTCCCCTACTTTCCGATTCTTGTGCCGACGAACCAGGAATCCGATAATGAGTGCCAAGAGCACCAGAATCACGCCAATGGCAATGGTTGCTCGGTTGGAGATATAGAATCGGGACAGGAACCAGCCCTTTTCGATGTTCTCGTGAACCACCAGCGGAGTGCTTCCCACTTTCTTTCCGTCGCAGTACACTTCCAGAGTACCGACTTTGTCGCCGGACTTCAGCGGCGCTTTCACCACATCCTTGTAGTTCTCCTTTACGGAAATGCTGTCGGCGGAGCCATCCTTCGGATAGGTCAGCACCGTTCCCTTGGCATAGGTTTTCACCAGGGTGCGGGCGCCGTACTTCACCCGAACATTCCCCACGCTCTTCTTCGGATTGGTGGCTTTCTTGGTGACGATTTTCTCCGTACCGAATTTCAGGAGCTTGGCTCCATCCTTGGCCCGGGTTTCCATGTTCGCTCCGAACTGCACCAGAATCATCTTCAGCCCCTTCTTGTCATACATCAGGGCAACGCTGCAATCATCATCTTCCCAGTAACCCGTTTTTCCCGCAACGACGCCGGAACCCTTTTTCTCAATCAGGTCCAGATGGGTCTCGATGGTGCGGGCGTGGGACTTATTGGTGGCATCCATGTGGTACACCTTTGTTCCCGCGATTTTGAACACCGTCTTGTTGGCCAGTGCGGCGCGAGCAATTTTAACGTAATCCGCCGCCGTGGTGTAGTGATTCTTCGCCTTTAGGCCGTTGGGATTCACAAAGTGCGTTCCCTTGCAGCCCAGCTTCTTTGCCCGTGCATTCATTTTTGCCGCAAAAGTCTTAATGCTGCCGTCCCCGTCGGCCTGTCCCAGTGCATAGGCCGCATCGTTTCCGGATTCCAGAAGCAGTCCGTACATCAGCTGACGCACCGTCACCTTCTCTCCGGCCACCAGGTTCATGGTGGATCCGCCCATGGAGGCCGCTTTTTTGGAAACCGTCACTTCCTGATTCAGATCCATGGTTTCCGCAACCACCAGTCCTGTCATTAGCTTGGTGGTGCTCCACGGCTCGACCCTTTGGTCCGGGTTCTTCGCATACAGCATCTCATCGGTAGTCACGCTGTACAGCGCTGCCGACTTGGCATCAATCACCGGTCTTCTTGTATTTTCATGCACTGCCGCCGATGCTGCGGTCGCCCCGCTTGCAAAGAGCATCAATGCGGTCAGCAGGATTGCAATATTTCTTCTGATTCTTTTCAAACTAAAAATAACCTTCACCTCTCAATTCCAAGATTCCGTACTTCCTATGGTTCGATTACGGTCAGCGCCCCCGGAAGCACTCGGACCTTTATTTCTCCGGTTTCCCGTATTTCTCCGTCCGCCACGTACTTCATCCGTCCCTGATTCGGCTTCAGAATCACTTCCTCCGCCCGCATGGGAATGATGTATTTGTCGACGCCCGAAATCGTCTCCAGACGCCCTGCCTTAAAGGCCGGAAATACCCGCATCAGATACCGCCGGGTAATGTTCCGCACCAGCAGAAGTTCAATTTTTCCATTGTCCAGCAAAGCATGGGGACAACTCTCCACACCGCCACCGCAGAAGCGCCCGTTGGCCGCAGTGGCCAGCATCAGCGGTCCGTTGTGAATTTCCTTTCCGTCGGCGAACACCTGCAGATCCGTTCCCTTCTTTTTCACCAAATTCACCAACACCGCCAAAAGATAGGAGCCGGTGCCGTGCACCAGCGGAAGCTCTTTCAGGTCATGGGCCAGGATTGCCGTATTCCCGTCGAATCCGATATTGATGCCGTTGATGGCATAATCCTTCATTTCCTGCTCGCCTTCCCGCCAGGTGTATTCCAGTACATCCACCTTTCGCAGGCATTCCTCTCGTTCTCCGGCCTTCAGCTGCAGCTCCATATTCATGAAATGCTCCGGATGGTTGAAGCACCGAACGTAATCGTTTCCGCTTCCCACCGGCACGATGCCCAGGCGAGCGCTTGGATGATTCAACAGGCCCTTCGCAATTTCCTGAATGGTTCCGTCTCCTCCGCAGGCAAAGACGTTCACCGTCTCGCCCTCTTTCTCTGCCGCTGCCGCGATGGAATCCGCCAGCACGGTGGCATCCTGCTCCCCTTCGGTGCAGTAAATGCGCAGGTTATCCGTCTCATAGGCTTTCAATTCCTCTCGCACCCGAGTCGCCCCTTTGCCGTTCCCGGATGCGGGATTTACAATAAAAGCATATTTCATGAAGTCTTCCTCTTTCTATCATTGAATTATTTTCTGAATCAGTTTCGGAGGTGCCGCCGGTTCCGCCGAGATCCGAATCGCCGCTTCCATAATGATTTCGGCCTCCTCCAAGCGTCGGGAATCGGCACCGTACAACGTTGCCAGCACATCCCCTTCTTGAACGGAATCGCCGATGCGCACGTGCATCCGAATTCCCGCCGTAAAATCAATCTCGTCTTCCTTCCGAAGTCTTCCGGCCCCCAAATGCTGGGATGCTCGCCCGATTTCCCGGGTGTCTGTCTCCGCGATAAAACCGGTTCTTCCCGCAAGAACATCCCGGGAATACCGGCTGCTTCCCATCCGTTCCGGTTCCTCAACAATGCGGTCATCGCCTCCCTGGCGTCGAACCATCTGCCGGAACTTTTCCAGAGCCCGGCCGTCCGACAGAACCTGCCGGGCCGTTTCTTTTCCTTCTTCGAAGCTTTCCGCTCGGCCGCCGATCCGGATCATTTCGCCGGCCAGCTCCAGGCAGAGCTGCCGCAAATCCTCCGGACCGCCCCCTTTCAGCACCTGAACGGCTTCTTCCACTTCCAGTGCGTTTCCAACCGTCCGACCAAGCGGCTGGCTCATATCGCTGATCACCGCCACCATCTTCCGGCCGGCTTTCCGGCCGATGTCGATCATCAGGTCCGCCATATTTTCCGCTTCCGCAAGCTCCTTTAGAAGGGCGCCGCTTCCGCACTTCACATCCAGCACGATTCCGTCGCTTCCCGCCGCCAGCTTCTTGCTCATGATGCTGGATGCGATCAGCCCCGGACTTTCCACCGTACCCGTCACATCCCGAAGGGCATAAATCTTCTTGTCCGCCGGGGTAATGGATCCGGTCTGGGTGATTACGGCCAATCCCAATTCTTCCAATTGCCGGTGGAATTCCGCCGGCTCCAGTCGGGTCCGAAATCCCGGAATCGCTTCCAGCTTATCCGCCGTCCCTCCGGTGAACCCCAGCCCTCGTCCGCTCATCTTCGCCACGGTCACTCCGGCCGCTGCGGCAACGGGTGCCACCACCAACGTGGTTTTATCCCCTACGCCGCCGGTGGAGTGCTTGTCCACCTTCACGCCGGGAAGATCCGACAGATCTTCCACATCGCCGCTGAACTCCATGGCCTCCGTCAGGGCAAAGGTCTCCGCTCGGGACAGCCCGCGAAAGTAAATGGCCATCAGCAGCGCCGATGCCTGATAATCCGGAATGCGGTCCTTTACGTAATTATCGATAAAAAAACGAATTTCTTCCGGCGTCAGCTCTCCGCCGTCTCTTTTTTTCGTGATAATATCCACCATGTTCATGGAATCACCCCCATATCCGTTTCGGCCTTCCGCCCAGGTAATCCAAGGAAGTCAAGTAATACCGAATTCCATCCTGTTCATATTTGATGCCTTTTTCAAAGGCGTGCATTCCGTGCAGGTGTCCGTAGACGCAGTCGCTCACCGGATATTCCCGCAGGAGTTCCGTCATGTCCGATTCCTTCCGGGCCATCTCCGCCGGCGGGTAGTGAAGCGCTGCAATGATCCGGTCCGGAGAGGATTTCATGGCGGCATTCAAGCTGTTTCTCATCCGCCCCAGTTCCCGAGTCCATATCTTCCGATCGTGTTCCGTGAAATCATCGGACCCCGGCAGCACCCAGCCCCGGCTTCCGCAGATGGCAATCCGCTCTCCGCCGGTTTCCTCTTCCGTCAGCAGGACGCAGTCGTTCTGAATGAAGTGAATATCCTCATACAGGGTATTTAAATAGGTAATCCGGCTCCACCACAGGTCGTGGTTTCCCTTCAGCAGCACCTTCCGCCCCGGCAGCCGGTGAATCCACTCCAGGTCCGGAAGCGCCTCCTCCAGGGAGAGTCCCCAGGACAGGTCTCCCGGCAGAATCACCACGTCCTCCGGGGAAATCAGCTCATGCCAATAGTCCGAAAGCCGCTTCTCGTAATCCTCCCAGCCCGCACCGAAAATGCTCATGGGTTTATCGATATTCTCATGGAATGACAGATGCAGATCTGCGATTGCGAAAATCTTCACGTTTCTACTCCTTGATTTCTTCCAGAATCCGGATGATTACCGATGAACCGTATCCCATCTGCTCCAGTTTTCTGGCAACGCGGGCCACGGATTTCTGCTCCAAAGGGCGTTCCGCTCCCGCCAACGTTTTCTCCGCCACAAGCCGTGCCAGAGCGCATTCGTCTACCCGGTTTTCGTACATGTAATCGTCGATTCCGTTCTGAATCGTTTCCGATTCGATGCCCTTATTTCGAAGTTCACTGCGAATTCGAGTGCTTCCTCTTCTTTTCCCAAAAGCATATTCGCAGTAGGCCCGCACGTAGTCCGAATCGTCCAAATATTTCAACTCCAGAAACCGCTGCAGGGTCTCCCGAATCTCCGATTCATCGTATACCTTCTCCTCCAAGTGCTTCCGGGCTTCCGCCACGGTGCGCATCCGAGGTGCCAGGTAACGGGTCAGTTCCTCCGCGGCACTCCTCCGATTCTCTTTTTTCTCTTTTTCCATTACAGCCTTTCCATTTCTATTTCTTCCGGAATGTCTTCTTCCCGGACACCGATGCAGACTGCCGCTGCCAAGTCGAAAGGCATGGTGATATCTCGGATTTCCCAGAATTGATCTTCCGAAACCACCCGGTTCCAGAGGACGGAAGGGGCTTCCGAGAATACGGATTCTCCCTCCGCCTTGCGAAGAGCCTCCCTCCGTGCCCAAATTCGGAAAAACTCCGCCTCACCTTTTTCTTTTACCTCCAGATATTCATCCTTGTTGTAAAACCGAAAGGCCAGCTTGAGAAAGTTGGAGGGCTGCCATTTCTGAATGTCCAGACCGCACGGTCGGTCATCCATCAGCACCGCCCAGTACTGTCCCGTATGGGAAACGGAGAAATCCGGACCGCCGGGGAGAAAGGGTTTGCCCTTCTCCGTCGTCTGAATTTCTTCCGACATCCGGCATGTCGGGTCCGAACTGCTTTCGCCGGTATACCGTGCCAGCGCCTCTCCCAGAAGGCGGCGGCTCTCTTCCCGGCTGCCTTCGTAATTAAGTGCGTAATATATCTTCATCATTTCTACTTTCCGGACAGCGCTTGTATGCCTCGAGTCAGTGCTTTTCCCGAAGCCACACGAATATCCGGCTGAATTCCTTTCTTGTTAATTGGGGTGCCGTCCGGCAGGAAATACTCTTCCGTGGTGAATTTAAAGGCGGATCCGTCCTCCAGCTTTTCCACGCTCTGAATAACGCCCTTTCCGTAGGTTTTCTCCCCGATAAGCTTTCCGCCCCGGTTCACCTGAACGGCGCCCGCAAAGATTTCCGCCGCGCTGGCGGTATTGCCGTTCACCAGCACCACGTACTCAAAATCTGCACACTGCCCGTCGGCTCGGGCCACTTTCTTCTTCCCCTGATTGTTTTTTTCAATCAGAATCTTTCCGGATGGCAGGAGCAAGTCCGCACACTTCACCCCTTCATCTTTAATGCCGCCGGGATTGTCCCGCACATCGATGACCACGCCGGTCACCCGGCCGTCCATCAGGCGCTCTTCCGCTTCTTTCAGTTCCTCCGAGGTGCCTTCCCGGAAATGGCGGATTCGAATGTACCCCAGTTTCTTCCCGTTTTCCGCTTTCAGAAACTTGGAATCCACGCTGTCCTCTTCTACCTCCTGCCGAGTCAGCGTTACGGTAACATCCTGGCCGCCCCGTTTTAGCTTCAGCACCACGTCGGTTCCCGCCTCCCCGCCGATTCGGTCGGAAGCATCATCCACGCTGTGGACCTTTTTTCCGTCCACGGAAAGAATTCGGTCCCCCTTTCGCAGGCCTCCCTGCTCCGCCGGTCCATCCTTAATCACGTGGGCAATCAGGAGCTTTCCCTTCTTCTCCTCCACGCTGATTCCGATGCCGGAATAGGACTCGGAATACCGCCTCTCCAGCTTCTCGTAATCCTCTTTGGTGTAGTAGGCGGCATAAGGGTCCGGCAGGGATTGAATTACCGCCTGGGACAGATACCGGTCTCGTTTCTTCTTGTCGATGGAATACAGTGATTTGTCCCGTATGGATTTCTGCATCTTGTAGTACTTTCCGTACTGCGCGTCCAAATCCTTGTAGTAATTGATTTTCCCAGCGGATAGAACTCCCGCGCCTCGGATTCCGTACACGAACGCGAACCCCAGCATCAATGCGGTCACCATTCCCAGGAGGAAGGAAACCATCATTTTTTTTCGTTCATCTCGCATTGCTTTCCGTTCCTCTCCGTCGTTTTTCTATCCCACAAAATCTTTCGTCGGTGCCATCTCCGTCACCATCAGTTGCACTTTCCGGGTATCCCGCCAGGTATTGATATCCAGCGTTCCATACACATCCAGAAATTCATGGTTCTGCATCATATCGAAGTACCGCTTGGCATCGTGGAAAAGGACGCAATCCAGGTCCCCGATCTGAAAGCGGGCGTACTTCGTATCGTTTTTCAAAAAATGCCAATTCTCCGGCATCACGTAAGTAATCCGGAACTTCGGTGCCTCGTTGTCCTTTCCGCAAGGTTCAAAACATCTCAATGCCTCCGCCAGCTCCAGACTCACTTCGTCCGGCTCAAGATCCAAATCGTACGTAATCTCGTCTTCGAACAAAGCGGGATCCTTCTCCAGCATCTCCGCCAAATCCCGATTCAGATTCTGGCGCAAGGACTCAATCCGATCCGGCTCCACCGTGAAACCGCAAGCCGCCTTATGCCCGCCGAACCGCAGGAAGCAGTCCCGATACCGGCTCAGCATCTCATAAATATCCACCTTGTTCACCGACCGCCCGGTTCCCTTGTATTCATCCCCATTCGGCGCCACAATCACCGTCGGCCGCTTCGCTTCTTCTTTGATTTTTCCTGCCACAATTCCGAGGATGCCCTCGTGCACATCCTTCGCTTCAATCAGCAGAAAATTTCCCTTCCGATACTCCTGTCGCGCCTTTACGATACACTGCCGATAGGCATCCTCCTGCCACTGCTTCCGCAAATTGTTTCGTTCAATCATGGTTCGGCAATAGTTCTCGATTTCGTCCGGCTTCTCTGCCAAAAATAATTTTACGCCCAGGTCTGCGTCTCCCACTCGTCCCGCCGCATTGATTCGCGGGGCGATTCCGAAGGACACGTTGGTGGCCGTCAAGTTCCGGCAGTCCAGTCCCGACAGCTCGATGAGCCGGCGAAGTCCCGGATTCCGGCATCCCCGGTTAATCCACTTCAATCCATACTTCACGAAAGATCGGTTCTCGTCCAGCAGCGGCATGATATCCGCGATGGTTCCGATGGCCACAAATTCCAGCACCTCGGAAATCACCCGGCGGGGAATCTCCCGTTTCCGGCTGACCGCCAGGCCCAGCTTATAGGCCACGCCCACGCCGGCCAAGCCTTTAAACGGATAGGTGTCTCCCGGTGCCCGCGGATTGATGATCAATTCGTTCACCGGTTCATCCTTCATGTTGTGGTGATCCGTCACCACCATGTCAATGCCCAGGCTCCGGGCATAGGCAATTTCATTCGGCGAAGAAGAACCGCAGTCCACCGTGACGATGAACTCGCCTCCTTCTTCCCGAATCCGGTCGATGGATTCGTTGTGCAGACCGTATCCCTCGGCAATCCGGGACGGGATGTAGTAGGTAATATTGTCCGTCAGGCACTGCAGGATTTTGAGCAGCACAACCGTAGAGGTAACGCCGTCGGCATCATAATCTCCGTAGATAACGATTCTCTTTCCCGCATCGATGGCCTGCAGAAGCCGATCCACTCCTTTGTCCATATTGGTGAGAAGGGTTGGCGCATAGGCCAGCTTCGGGGTTTCCGCCAGAAATTCCGCCTGGGTTTCCGCCCCGGTAATGCCTCTTTTTTCCAGTATCTCTCTGATGATCTCCTGATTCGGGTTCATTTATTCTCCATTGGTATTAATAAATGCTCTTCGGATCCACGAAACTTCCGTTCTTCAGCAAGCTGTAGTGCAGGTGCGGTCCGGTGGACCAGCCCGTGCTTCCCACGTAAGCGACTACCTGTCCCTTCTTCACGTACGCCCCCCGGGACACCGCAAAACCGGACAGATGTCCGTACAAGGTCGTGTATCCGTTTCCAATATAAATCTGCATGCAATTTCCGTAGCCTCCGTAGGTGGAAGCCATGGTCACCACGCCGCTTCCCGCCGCATAGACCGGAGTTCCGGTGGATGCCGCGATATCGTATCCGCTGTGGTAGGTCCGCGTTCCGAAAATCGGGTGGGTTCTCCATCCGTAGTAAGAGGTCAGCGGACCGTCACACGGCCATACGTAGCCGCCGGAATTAGTCGGCGCCTTCTTGTTGTGCTTCCGCAGAAGCCGCTCTGCTTCCGCCTGCTTACTGCGGGCTTCCGCCGCCAGGGATTCCGCTTGAGACTGCAGGCTCTCCTGCTGCTTCCGGTACGCACCGGCCTGATCTTTGTATTTTTCCTTCAGGGCTTCCAGGTCTTTCTTCTCCTGAACCAGTTTCGCCTCTTCCGCTTCCTGCTGTTTCTTTAGCTTATTGATTTTCTTGTATTCCACTCGAAGCTTCCGCAGAAGGCTCTGGTCGCTGTGCAGCAGCTTCTGCACCATGGACATGTTGGTAATCAGCTCGTCAATGCTGTTGGAATTCAGGATGACGTCCACATATCCCACCGTTCCGGTTTTGTACATGGCCACCAGCCGGGAATTCAAATTCTTCTCCTGCTTCTTCACCTGAGCCTGCTTCTTCGCCAGCTTTTTCTTGGTCTTGGCCAACTTGGCTTCCGCTGTCGCGATTTCAGTCTGCTTTTTCTCAATCGCGGTCACCGCTTCTTCCAGCTTATCTTCTGCCGCATCTGCCTTCTTTCCCGCTTCTTCCGCCTGACGAGAGGCTTCTTCCGACTGCTGCTGCTTGGCATTCGCTTCCTTCTTGGCTTCCGCCGCTTTTCCGCCATAGACGGACGCTGCAGAGGCAAAAACAAGAATTCCGCAGAGCAGCAAGCTGAGGCCTCGTCTAAGTTTTCTTTGATTTCTCATCATACGCATCCGGTCCTCCTACTTATCCAAGAACTTTCGGATGGAAATGATACTGCCGCAGGTACCGATTCCCACGCCCAGTGCCAGGAAGATAATCAGCAAATTCGGCATCAGGTATTTCGCAGAAATCACCGGTACCGACAGCACCCGAAGGATGTCCGGTCCGATGCTCTTCACAAAACGAATATAGAGTGCGCCCAGAATTCCGGTAGCCACTGCCGCAGAGACGGTACCCAGGATGATTCCTTCCAGCACAAACGGCGCCCGAACAAACCAGTCCGTCGCCCCCAGGTATTTCATAATTCCGATTTCCTTCGCCCGGTTGAACACCGTGAGCTTGATGGTGTTGGCCACCAGGATGACGGAAACCACGATGAGGAATGCCATCATCACGATGGAGCCCACCTCCACCGCACGGGTAATCTTGCTCAGCTTCTCCACCGTATCCTGATAGTATTTAATATCGCTGACGCCGGCAATTTCCGGTGCTTCCTTTGAAACCCGGTCGGCGCTGGCCTTGTCATTGACGTAGACCATATAGGAGTTCGGCAGCGGATTCTGCTGCAGGTTGTCCAGCAAATAAGCGTTGTCTCCCCACCGTTCCTTCATGATCTGCATGGCATCCGCCTTGGAACGGTACTTCACGCTGCTGACCCCCTGAATGGCTTCCAGGTTCTTTCCCACAGTTTCGTTCTTCGCATCATCGTTGGCATCATCCAAATATACTTCGATGACGTTGTAATCCTGCTGAATCACTTCCGCGAATAAGTCCACATTTACAAACGTGGAGAAGAAGAGTCCCAGAATCAGCATCATGGCCGTAATCGCCAGCGTTGCCGTAAAGCTCATTCCCCGGTTGCGAAAGACCTGTGAAAATGCTTGTTTTATGGTATATCCTATTCTAGAAAACATATGGAGATTCATCCTCCTTCGTACTGATTTCATACAGGTGTTCCGGAGTAATTCCATAGGTTCCCTGCTCGTCCCGAACAATCTGACCGTCCTTGATGGCCACCACCCGCTTGTTCATCTGATCCACGATATCCTTGGCATGGGTCACCATCAGAATGGTGGTGCCCCGCACGTTAATCTTCTCCAGCAGCTGCATGATTTCCATCGCCGTTACCGGATCCAGATTTCCCGTCGGCTCGTCGGCAATCAGCAGCTTCGGGTTGTTCACGATGGCGCGGGCGATGCCCACTCTCTGCTGCTCGCCGGCGGAAAGTTCGTTGGGATACCGGTCCGCTTTGTCGGCGATGCCCACCAGATCCAAAGCGAACGGGACTTCCTTCCGAATCACCTTCTTTTTCTTATGCCGCACTTCCATGGCGAACGCCACGTTCTCGTAGACGGTTTTCTTCTCCAACAGGCGGAAATCCTGGAAAACCATTCCGATCTGCTGCCGCAGCTCCGGAATCTCCCGATGGGTCATCCGTGTAACATCTCGGCCCCCGACCAAAATCGTGCCGCTGTCCGCCTCGATTTCCTTCAGAATCAGGCGTACAAAGGTGGTTTTTCCAGCTCCGCTGGGTCCCACCAGGAATACGAAATCCCCCTTTTCAATGTGCACCGTGGCATCCTTCAATCCCACGTTGGTTCCGTAATTCTTGTTTACTTTATTAAAAACAATCATTCTGCCTCCTTATTTTCAGACACACGTATGTATTATAACACAAACCGGCGTCAGAATCATTTCACCGGAGCAGCACCCTCCTCCGGCACGTCGGCCTTTCGACACCCGGAATTTCTCCGCCGGATGTCCGCCTGCACTAATTTGTAAATGGCCGAGAACAGCGGAATGAAGAACAGCATACCCAGAATACCGAAGGCACTGCCGCCGATAGTCACCGCCGCCAGCACCCAGATTCCCGGAAGGCCGATGGAACCTCCCACGATTCTCGGATAGGTCACGTTGTTGTCAATCTGCTGCACTACCAGGAACAGAATCAGGAAGAGGACCGCCTTGGTGACGGACACGGAAAGAATCAGGACAAACCCCACTACCGCACCAATCAGCGCGCCCACAATCGGCACCAGCGCCAGCACCGTAACGATAACGGCAATCATTCCCGCATACGGCATCCGGAAAATCATCATGGCGATGGCCAGCATAATGCCCAGCACGCAGGCATCCTTCACCTGTCCCACGATAAAGCTGCGAAAGCTGTTGTTCAATACGTCCAGCACCTCAAACAATTTCGATTCTGCCGCCGGGCAATACGTGTGAACGACTCGGCGGAACTGGCTTCCGTATTTCTCCTTGCCGCTCAGCAAATAGAATGAAAAGAACAATCCGATAAAGAGGGTTGCCGCCACTCCGGTCACCTTCTGAAGCACTCCGGTGACGTTATCCAGCCAGCCGATATTGCCGCTCTGCAGAATATGGATTGCTTTCTGAACCAGCTCTCCATTGAGCTGCATTCCCGATACGCTTTGCTCCAGCATCGCACCGTATTTCGCCAGAGCCGGAACCGATTTCAGCAAGTGGACCACCTGATCGATGGCCGCTCCGCTTCGGGCAATCAGCAGGGATACGCAGGTGGAGAGCTGGGGTACTAAGATACCGATAATGCCGGCGATAATCAGCACCAAAAGAAGGTAGGCGCAGATGATGCACACCGTCCGCTTTGCCCGCTGTGCATGCCGCCCCCGAAGGACCCGATCGTAATTTTTCTCAAAGAATCCCATGAGAATATTCACCGCATAGGCGATTATTCCTCCCACAATCAGCGGAACCATTGCGTTTCCGAACATCACCAGAACCTTCTCCATGCGGGACCAGTAATATGTCAAAAGGTATAGGATAAACACGGTAAGCCCCAGACGGAAATAGACATTTCCGGTTAGCGTCTGAAATTTCGTTTTCTTTTCTTCTTTCATCGATGTCGTCTCTTTCTCTATATCTAATTTATATGTGTGCAACTATATCACACCCGGTATGGAACTTCAACCGGACGACCGAAATCATCCGGTCCAAATTGGTACCGCAAGCGGGCTTTTCTAAACCACACATATATTTTCCTCCCAATCTTATTTCTGCAGTGAAAAAGCCTCCGGAAGCAATTCCGAAAGAGGATAGCTTTCCAAGTGTTCCTCGTCTTTACCGGTAATCACGCGCAAATCCGGTTCAAATTCCATCAAGACCTGACGGCAGATTCCACACGGCATCGCCTCTCCCACTGACGATGCGATAGCCAATGTTCGGAACTTCCTTTCTCCTTCCGAAACGGCCTTTGCCACCGCACCTCGCTCAGCACAAAGGGTCGCCCCGAAGGAGGCATTTTCCACATTAACGCCGGTATATACTTTTCCGCTTTGGGTCAGCAGTGCGGCACCCACTTGGAATCTGGAATAGGGTGCATAGGCATTTTCCTTCACATCATTGGCAATCCGATACAGTTCTTTCTCATTCATATCCGTCCGTCTCCCTTCAGCCGGAATCGATTTCATTCATTCACGGAACTTTATTATATCATCTGAATCCACGATAAAAAAAAAGATACCGTGAACTTTTCACGGTATCTTTTGAAATTCATTCTGATTCTAAAACATCAATTACTCGATGATTTCAGTTACAACGCCGGAACCTACGGTTCTGCCGCCTTCTCTGATAGCGAATCTCAGTCCTTCTTCGATAGCAATCGGAGTAATCAGGGAGATATTCATTACTACGTTATCTCCAGGCATGCACATCTCAGTGCCTTCCGGCAGCTGCAGATCTCCGGTTACGTCAGTTGTTCTGAAATAGAACTGCGGTCTGTATCCGTTGAAGAACGGAGTGTGTCTGCCACCCTCTTCCTTCTTCAGTACGTATACCTGGCCCTTGAACTTGGTGTGCGGGTGAATTGTGCCCGGCTTAGCCAGTACCTGTCCTCTTTCGATTTCGTCTCTCTGAACACCTCTCAGCAGAGCTCCGATGTTGTCTCCGGTTTCAGCTTCGTCCAGAGTCTTCTTGAACATCTCAACTCCGGTTACAACAACCTTTCTCTTCTCGTCGCTCAGGCCAACGATCTCTACTTCGTCGCCAACCTTCAGCATACCTCTCTCAACTCTTCCGGTAGCTACGGTACCACGACCGGTGATGGAGAATACGTCCTCAACCGGCATGATGAACG
>OLPF01001297.1_pt1 | contig 21553 bp, 19 predicted proteins | sample 1673121 | NCBI WGS metagenome assembly OLPF01 (sample SAMEA3136756, study PRJEB25190) | human gut metagenome
CACATCTCCGAGCTCTCTTGGAACCACGTTAACCATCCCTCCGAGGTCGTCAAGGTCGGCCAGGAAGTTGAGGTCGAGGTGCTCGACGTCGACCTGAACCGCGAGCGTATCTCCCTCGGTCTCAAGCAGACCACCGAGGATCCTTGGCGTGCACTCGTCAAGAAGTATCCCGTGGGCGCTATCGTCGAGGGTTCCGTCACCAAGCTCGTGCCGTTCGGCGCTTTCGTCGACCTCGGCGAGGGCATCGAGGGCCTGGTGCACATCTCCGAGATGGCCAACAAGCATGTCGACCAGCCTTCTCAGGTCACCCATGTGGGCGACAAGGTGCAGGTCAAGGTTATGGAGATCGACCTCGACCGTCGTCGTATCTCCCTGTCCATGAAGTCTGCTGCTGAGACCCTGGGCTTCGAGATCGACGTCACCCCGCTTCCCAACGAGAAGAAGGATGACGAGGCCGAGGCTGAAGCTGACGCTGAGTAGCGCTTCTTTTCATAGAACGTGATAACGACCCCCGGTGTATTTCTACCGGGGGTCGTTTTGTTATCGCCCATACCGTCCGCGTGCCGATGTTCGCCTGTGCACGGTTTACAGCGCATGCTATGATGGGCAGCGTTTGGATTCGATCGATTGGTGGTTTCGGTGATGAGTCAATACACGGCGGCTCCTTTTGCCGACCGTTCGGCGGTTCTGCTGGATTTTGATGGCACTATTGCCGATACCGGCACGTTTATTATGCGCTGTGCGCGTGAGGCCTTAATCGAGTGCGGCTATCCCAGAGAAGCCGAAGGCGATTTGCATTCCTTAATCGGCCCGCCGCTCTGCAATGGCTTTGCTGATCTCTGTCATCAGTCTCTCAAAGAGGGTATACGTATCACCGAGGTGTACCGTCGGATTTTTGATGGGGATATGTCGCCCGATTATTACCCGGTCTTTCCCGGCATGCGCGAGCTGATTGCTGCCCTCCACGAACAGGGTAGGCGGGTTGCCGTCGCGACGTCTCGTCTTGAGACAACGGCATGCCAAATGATCGATTCGCTCAATCTCCCTCCCTTTGATGCGGTTGTGGGCAGATTGGAGCCCGGTCGCGATACCAAGGCGGAATCCATTCGCGACGCTATGGCGCAGCTTGGTGCCACTATCGATGACTCCGTGATGGTGGGCGATCGTTTTCATGATGTCCGTGGTGCGCACGAGCAGAGGATTCCCTGTATTGGTATCTATACCGGCGCGGCTGATGAGGGGGAGCATGAACGAGCTGGAGCGGATTTCGCGGCGCATGACGTTGCGGAGCTTGCTTGGGCTTTGGGCGTTGAGCTTTAAGGTGTTCGCCTATTTTGACACATATGGTTGTACACGGCTTGGATTGGAGCTACATGATGGATAAAGAACTCGAGAAGCGCGTTGACGAGTACGTCGATGAGGTATGGGACAACGTCCTCGACGATATCGCCACTCTGGTGGCGGTGCCTTCTGTGGCGATTGAAGGTGCAAACGAGCCGGGCGCTCCGTTTGGTAAGGACTCGCGCGCCGCTCTCGACTGCGCGCTGGGTATCGCCGCGAAGCTCGGTTACCAGACCTCCGATGACGAGGGCTATATGGGCATGGCGGATATTCCCGGCGAATCGGAGCGTCAGATCGCCACGATCGCACATGTTGATGTGGTCCCTGCCGGCCCCGGTTGGAACACCGATCCGTTTACCATGGTGCGCCGCGACGGTTGGCTTTTGGGCCGCGGCGTTATCGACGACAAGGGCCCTGCCGTTCTTGGTCTGTACGCTGGCGCATTTCTTCTTCGCGAGAGTGTGACCCCCAGGTACACGTTCCGTGCGCTTTTGGGCTGCGATGAGGAGACGGGCATGAAGGACGTGCCCCATTATCTGTCGACTCATGAGGACCCGGCGTTCCTGTTTACCCCGGATGCAGAGTTCCCGGTTTGCAATGCGGAGAAGGGCCAGTTTGGCGCTACCTTTACCAGCGGTGTGATTACCGATGGCAAGATTTTGTCCTGGAGCGGTGCCGAGGCCACCAACGCCGTGCCGTCTCAGTCCATCTGCGAGGTTGCCGTCGATGCCTCTGAGCTTCCTGCCCCCGTGGCCAATGCCGATTGTCTGACGATTGAGCCCGTAGGCGACGGTCGCGCCCGCATTACGGCTCAGGGTATTGGCGGGCATGCCTCCATGCCCGAGGGTACGCTCAATGCCATCGCGCTCGTACTTGGCTACCTCAAGGAAACGGGCATCTGCAAGGGTGACGAGGCGCAGGCGCTCGAGCTGCTCTCGATCATTCATGCCGATACCACAGGCTCCGCTTTGGGTATCGCCGCCTCGAACGATGCTTTTGGACCCCTTACGCTCAACGGCGGCACCATCGAGGTCAAGGAGGGTCGTATCCTGCAGACCATTGACGTTCGCCTGCCCAACTGCGTGAACCTGACCGAGCTTGAGGATACCTGCCGCGCGGTGGCAGAGCGCTTTGGCGCGACGCTGAATGTTGATCATGCGGTCGAGGCCTTCTATATCCCCGCGGATAGCCCGGCGGTCAAGACGCTTATCGATACGTATAACGATGTGACGGGTGAAAACGCCACCCCGTTTTCCATGGGTGGCGGCACCTATGCGCGTAAGTTCAAAAGCGCCGTCTCCTTTGGCGCCGAGACCCATGGCCTGGTCTTGCCTGAGTGGGCCGGTCTCATGCATGGGCCCAACGAGGCCGCAAGCGAGGCGCAGCTCAAGCAGGCGCTTAAGATTTACATCCTGGCGATTTTCCGTCTGATGGAGCTCGATCTGTAAACAGAACGCGGATTTTCCTTTCTGGTGCCCCGGTGGCTTTGCTGCCGGGGCATTTTTTACCCTGAATTTCCGGCGGGGGAGATCAGGGTGTTCCTCGCACGAAATTAACCAAACGATCCTTTTGTAAAGAGCGCGTAAATGACGCACGAGAGCTGCGTAATGTTTAGTCACGTGCGCGTAATGAGGTGTCGTTGAGCAAAAAAACGCGCTGGCGTGCGCCTAAAGTTCTCATCAAGGATTTAAGCAGGTGGGGTTGCACCGGACGGTTTCTCGCAAGGGCCTCGGCATCTGTTCCCATGCGGGGAGCCGCGCGGTGCAACCAGATCTACTCGTCGAGCATAGGGCACGACGATGATCCAGACGCCATCTGCGTTGATGTGCGAACGGGTATGTTCGCGAAAGGAGAACCATGTTCGACTATTCTTGCTCTCGTCGTCAGTTCCTGGGTCTTGCTGGCGGTATTGCCGCCATGGCCGGTCTCGGCCTTGCTGGCTGCGGCAATTCTGCTGCTTCCGCTGCCAAGGGCTCCGCTGCTGCCAAGGATATCGCGGGTGAGGTGACGTATGACGGCGCTTCTTCGTTCCAGGCGCTCGTTGAGGCCGCTGCTGAGAAGTTCATGGACAAGTACCCCGACGTCATCATCTCCGGTTCTGGTAACGGCTCGGGCAAGGGCTTGACCGCTGTTGCCGCCGGCACCGTGACTATTGGTAACTCCGATGTCTTCGCCGAGACCAAGCTCGAGAAGGACGATGCCAAGAACCTTGTCGATCACGAGGTCGCCGTTGTGGGCATGGGCCCTGTGGTTTCCAAGAACGTGAAGGTTGACGACCTTTCCCTCGAGCAGCTGAAGGGCATCTTCTCCGGCACCATTACCAACTGGAAAGAGGCCGGTGGTGATGACGCTACCATCGTCGTGCTCAACCGTAAGGCCGGTTCTGGTACGCGTGCCACCTTTGAGGCCGCTGTCTTTGGTTCTGAGGCAAACGAGTTCAAGGGCGATGCGGAGCTCGACAAGTCCGGCGACGTTCAGACTCAGCTTTCCAGCACCGACAACGCCATCTCCTACCTTGACTTTTCTCACTACGACGATTCCAAGTTCAACGCCATCAAGGTCGAGGGCGTCGAGCCCAAGAGCGAGAACGTCTTCGACAACAAGTTCCCCATCTGGGCAACCGAGCATATGTACTGCGCCAAGGACGCCGATGAGGCTACCACTGCCTTCTTGGACTTCATGCTTTCCGATGATGTCCAGAAGGAGCTCGTTGAGCAGCAGGGCTTCATTCCTGTTTCCAAGATGAAGGTTGTCAAGGACGCTTCCGGCAAGGTGACCGAGAAATAACGGCGCTGCCTTCCGATCTATTCCCTGCTGACTGTTGCTACAACGAAAGGTGCGTAATGGCAAAGCAGATGCCAAAACGCAACCTTGAAAAAGTGGGTTTGGGTGTCACGGGCGCGTGCGTCGTGCTCGTGACACTTGTTGTGTTAGCCCTGATCATCATGGTCGCCCAGAAGGGTCTTTCCGCCTTTTTCAAGGATGGCGTCAACATTGCCGGGTTCTTTGGGGGAACCAAATGGGATCTCTCGAACACGGATCAAAACGGTATGCCCTATACCGGTGCTCTTCCTCTGATCGTCACTTCTTTTTCTGTGACGATTCTCTCCACGATCATCGCGCTGCCCATCTCGCTGGGCTCGGCGATTTTTGCTGTCGAGATTCGTCCGCGTTTTGGCTCAAAGGTTTTTCAACCTTTGATTGAGCTTTTGACGGGTATTCCGTCGGTCGTGTTCGGTCTTATTGGCTTTCATGTTGTCGTTGGTGCATGCAAAGCGATCTTTGGGGTCTCGACCGGTTTGGGTATCCTTCCCGGTTCTATCGTTTTGGCTGTCATGATCCTGCCGACCGTAACCACGCTTTCCATTGACGCCTTGCGCGCCGTGCCGGATGGCTACCGTCAGGGTTCTTTGGCGCTTGGTTACACGCGCTGGCAGACCATTTGGCACGTTGTGCTTAAAAGCGCCCTTCCTTCGCTTATGACCGCCGTGATCTTGGGCATGACTCGTGCCTTTGGAGAGACGCTTGCCGTGCGCATGGTGATCGGTGGTATCGAGAAGATGCCCACCGGTTTGCTCGATGCCGCATCTACCATTACCACCACGCTTACCACCAGCATGGCAGTCTATGCGGAAGGTTCTGCACAGGACGATATCTTGTGGGCGCTTGGCCTGTTGCTCATGGGTATGTCGCTCATCTTCATTTTGATCATCCATCTCATCGGTCGTAAGGGGGCGAAGGCTCGTGGCTAGGTCTGCGGCTCAGGCACAAGATGCCTATCTTGAACGCTCGCAGCGTAACGACAAGATTGCGACCGGCGTGCTCACGCTCATTGTGGGCCTTGTGATGGTCATTGTCGTGTCGATGGTGCTCTTCATTTTGAGCCAGGGTATCGAAACGCTTTTCAAGCCTGGTTTTCTTACCGAGGCCTCGCGTGCCAATGGTACTCAAGGCGGTGTGGTGTATCAGCTATTTGACTCGTTTTACCTGCTGATTCTGACGCTTGTCATCTCGCTTCCCATCAGCTTGGGCGGTGCTGTGTTTTTGGTCGAATATGCGCCCGACGGCCCTATCACAAGCATTGCATCGACGGCTATCGAGACCCTTTCGTCGCTGCCGTCAATCGTCGTGGGCATGTTTGGCTTTCTGGTCTTTAGCGTGAACTTTGGCTGGAAATACTCGATTCTATCCGGCGCCGTCGCGCTCACCATGTTTAACATCCCCATTCTTGTGCGCGTGATCCAGCAGGCGCTGGAAGACGTTCCCGCTTCTCAGCGCGATGCATGTCTTGCCATGGGCCTCACGCGTTGGGAGACCACGGTGCACGTCTTGATTCCCGTGGCTATGCCGGCCATCGTTACGGGCGTGGTGCTTTCGGCTGGTCGCGTGTTTGGCGAGGCTGCTGCTTTGTTGTTCACCTCTGGTATGAGCTCGCCGGTGCGTCTTAATTTCTTCACGCTTAACTTTGCAAGCCCTACCTGCGCCTGGAGTGTCTTTAGGCCGGCCGAGTCGCTTGCCGTGCACATCTACAAGATTTACGGCGAGGGAAGCCCCGAGGCTCAAACTATCGTTTGGGGCACCGCTGCTCTATTGATGATCTGCGTTCTTTTATTTAACGTTGCCGCACGCATCGTCGGCAAGGCCCTTGCAAGGAGGATGACGGCCGAATGAGCGTAGAGACTTCTGCGGTGGAGATCGAATCCACAAGCGCCGATTTTATGGCGAGCGTGAGCTCGAGCGAGAAGCAGAACCGCGTGTCGGGCTTCGCCATCTCCGACGAGGTGGTGCTCGAGACCAAGGACGTAAACGTCTATTACGGCAATCACCATGCATTGCACGACACCTCGCTAGCGTTCCATAAAGACGAGATTACGGCCCTCATCGGGCCTTCCGGCTGCGGCAAATCAACCTTTCTGCGCAGTCTTAACCTTATGAATCGCGAGATTCGAGGCTGTCGCGTCGAGGGCGAGATCGAGTATCGCGGACACAACATCAATACTCCAGGCGAGAACCTCTATGAGCTGCGCAAATCCATTGGCATGGTGTTCCAGCAGCCCAATCCGTTTCATATGTCCATCTACGACAACATCACGTTTGCCCCTCGTCGTCACGGCGTGCGGGGCAAGGACGTTCTTGATCAGATGGTCGAGGAGAGTCTGCGCGGGGCGGCCTTGTGGGATGAGGTTAAAGACAAGCTCGACAAAAGCGCCTTTGCCTTATCCGGTGGCCAGCAGCAGCGCCTGTGCATCGCGCGCACCCTGGCCATGCATCCCGATGTGATTTTGTTTGACGAGCCGTGCTCGGCGCTCGATCCCATCTCGACCTTGGCCATCGAGGACCTTATGCGCAATGTGGTAAAGGACCGTGCCATCGTCATCGTTACGCACAACATGGAGCAGGCGAGCCGCGTGTCGAATCGCACCGCCTTCTTCTACATGGGCGATATGGTCGAGTACGGCGAGACCGAGCAGATTTTCCAGCGCCCAAACGACGCTCGTCTTAACGATTACCTCACGGGCATGTTCTCCTAGTCGGAATATGTTCCGCTGGCCCGCCGGGCACGGCGCGCGTTTCTATCGCGTGCGTCGCCGGTGCGGCGCTTTGCACAGGGGCACTGCGATCGCCCTTTCGGTCGCAGTGCCCTTTTCTTATGCGTGGACGGAGTCGCGTGCTAGCATGGGTACTTGACTGAACATGTACGTTAGGCGGTATTTCTATGGCGGCTCTTCTTGGCTGTGACGCGGTTTCACTCGAATATCCCACCAAGGTCATTCTTAAAGATGTGACGCTGGGCGTGGCAGAAGGCGACCGAATCGGCATCGTTGGCAAGAACGGTGACGGCAAGTCGACGCTTCTTTCGGTGCTTGCCGGAATTGCCGAGCCCGATGAGGGCAGGGTCACGCATCGTCGCGACCTCCGTGTGGGCGTGCTCGGCCAGCGCGATGCGCTTTGCGATACCGATACCGTGCATCACGCTGTGGTGGGCGATTTGCCCGAATACGAGTGGGCGGCCTCGCCTGTGGTACGCAGCATTTTGGATGGCCTGATTGCAGATGTCCCTTGGGAAGGAACCGTGGGGGAGCTTTCGGGCGGTCAGAGGCGTCGCGTGGACCTTGCTCGCCTGCTTATTGGCGACTATGACGTGCTGATGCTCGATGAGCCCACAAACCACTTGGATATGCGAACTATCAATTGGCTCGCCGAGCATCTTAAAAGCCGCTGGCAAGCGGGCGTCGGCGCTCTTTTGGTGGTTACGCACGATCGCTGGTTTCTGGACGAGGTCTGTACGTCGATGTGGGAGGTGCACGACGGCTGCGTCGACCCCTTCGAGGGCGGCTATTCCGCCTATATTCTGCAGCGCGTCGAGCGTGACCGCATGGCGCGCGTGACCGAGGAGCGTCGTCGCAACATGGCCCGCAAGGAACTCGCATGGCTATCGCGTGGGGCCCAGGCGCGCAGCACCAAGCCAAAATTTCGCGTCGATGCGGCTCGCGAACTCATCGCCGATGTTCCTCCCGTGCGCGATGAGCTGGAGCTTAAACGCCTGGCGGTTTCGCGCCTAGGCAAGCAAGTCATCGACGTGCTCGATGTGACGGCAGGCTACGATACGGCCGATTCGGAGGCTGGGTCCGCTTTGCGTCCTGTTCTCAATGATGTGACCTGGCTTATCGGCGCTGGCGACCGCTTTGGCCTTTTGGGCGAGAACGGAGCGGGAAAATCGACGCTTCTCAATGTGATCCAGGGCAAGATGGCCCCGTTTTGCGGGCGAGTGAAAATCGGCCAAACCGTACGTTTTGGCGTGCTCTCTCAACAGCTTGAGGAACTCGACCCTCATATGGACGAGACCATTCGCGAGGTTCTTTCCACGTACAAGCGCGTATATATCGTTGATGGCAAGGAGACGAGCCCCGAGAAGCTCTGCGAGCGTCTGGGGTTCACAACCAAGCAGCTCTGGAGCCGTATCAAGGACCTCTCGGGTGGCCAGCGTCGTCGTCTCTCCCTGCTCCTCACGATTCTTGACGAGCCCAACGTGCTCATTTTGGACGAGCCGGGCAACGACCTCGATACCGATATGCTTGCGATTGTGGAGGACCTGCTGGACGGCTGGCCCGGCACGCTTATCCTCGTGACGCACGATCGCTTCTTGATGGAGCGCGTGACCGATTCCCAGTTCGCGTTAATCGATGGGCGCCTGCGCCATGTTCCCGGCGGCGTCGATCAGTATCTCAAGCTTGTAAACGAGGCGAGTACTGCCGCGTCTGAAACCCCTGCATCGCGCACGCAGGAGTGTGCCGCCTCTCCGTCTCAGGCGTCCTCGGGGCTTTCCAACGCAGAGCGTCAGCGCTTGCGTCGTGAGGTATCCTCGCTTGAGCGCAAGATGGAGGCGCGCCGCACCGAGCTTGAAAAACTGCAGGCAGGTATGGCCGACGTCGACCCCACCGATTACGCGGCGCTCGAGGCTCAGCAAAAAAAGATTGATGATAAGCAAGATGAGCTCGATGATCTAGAGACGTCGTGGCTCGAAACCTCCGAGCAGCTTGGAGAATAGCTCGTCGGAGGTAGGGAGAAATTCATCGTTTCGAGAGCGTTTCTTGTCGATTAATGCTTGTGTGCGCCTGCGTTAACCCTCTTTGATTATCTCCGCATCAGCCCTTCTTGCCTGCATACTCAGCAGGTAATGATTGTTAGTGGCTGCGGCGAAGAAGGGTTTATGCTCATGGATCGTTTCAGTTATTGCCTGCCCACGCATTTTGAGTTTGGCGAAGATGCCGAGCTTGAGGTTGGCCGTTTGGTGAGTCGTTTTTCGGGCACGAAGGCGCTTATCGTTTTAGGCGAAGGGTCTGCGCGTCGCTCGGGTCTTTTCGCCCGTGTTCGGACCTCGCTCGATAGAGCGCTTTTGGAGTATGCGGTGCTTTCGGGGGTGCAACCGGCGTCTCAGCTTGAGCTGGTGCGAGAGGGTATCGATTTGGCGCGTGATGAGCGGGTCGACTTTATTTTGGCGATTGGCGGCGGCAGCGTGATCGATGTTGCCAAAGCGATTGCTGCAGGCGTACGCTATCGCGGCGATGTGCTCGATTTCTTTTGCGGCGAGGCCGTGCTCGACGATGCGCTTCCCATTGGCTGCGTGCTTACGACGGCGGCTTCGGGATCGGAGGCGTCTGCTACGGCTATGCTGCAGCTTGAAGAGGGCAGGGGAGTTGCAGAGGCGACCTCCAACGTTTTGATTCCTTCGTTTTCGGTTCTCAATCCTGCTCTGACCGAAACACTTCCTGCGTATCAGGTCTCTTGCGGCATCTGTGAGACGCTAGCCTATCTATTTGGTTTGTACCTTGAAGATTCCCAGGCAACGGGTGTGAGCGATCGATTGATCGAAGGGCTGATGGGCGCGATCGTCGAGGAGACGCCGCTTGTCTTGTCGGATCCTGCCGACGTGCAGGCGCGTGCCGATCTGATGTGGGCTTCCTGCATGGCGCATAACAATATGTGCATGCCGGGTCGCGTTCTGCATCCCGTGAGCCGAGAGATTGCGCTCGTGCTCTCCGCGCGCTTAAAAAAGCCGCTGGGATCGTGCCTCTCTGTTGTGCTGCCGCCGGTTTTGAACTTGGTTATGGAGCGTGACGCTGCACGCCTTGCCCGGTTGGGACGGCGCGTGTGGGGGCTTTCCTCGTGCGGAAACGAGTTTGAAGATGCGCGTGCGGCTATCGAGTGCCTGGGCAATTATCTTGGTGCGTTGCAGCTGCCTCGCTCGCTTGCGGAGCTTGGGGCAACGGGAAAAGACCTGGAGGATGCCGTCGAAGGCACCGGTTTGGTGAAAGAGGCCTTTGGGACGGGAAACTCGCAGGTAATCGAGCATCTTACCAGAGGAGAAGCCCATAGCCTTCTCGTTGCGCTTGCCGGTCGTTCACGAACTGCAGACGTTGCGGCATAGCGTTATCAAAGTCTCTGGCACGCGTTGCAACACTTGGGTGTGCGTTGCATTAAAATGAGGGCATCATCTTATTACGTGCGAGCGCCGCGACGTCGGTTATGTGGTAAGGGCGCAGCCCGGCTCGCAAAAGGAGGATTTTATGCCTGTTGTTTCTGCTCCTGTCGATGCAACGCAGACCCCGGAGTGGGCGGCGCTTGTCGAGCATCAAAAAGAGATCGCTGCGAATTTCACGTTGAAGAAGGCATTTGCCGACGATCCCGATCGTGTTTCCAAGTTCTCGCACGATATGGGCGAGCTGCATTTCGACTTCTCTAAGAACCTCATCACCGAGAAGACGCTTAAGCTTTTGCTCGATTTGGCTCGTACCGTGCACGTCGAGGAGCGTCGCGATGCGATGCTTGCTGGCGAGCATGTGAACACGACCGAGGATCGTGCGGTGCTTCATTCCGCCCTGCGCGCTCCCGAGTCCGACCGCGGCTCGCTTATGGTCGATGGACAAGATGTCGTGGGCGACGTTCACGACGTTCTCAATCGCATGTATGCCTTTGCCGACAAAGTGCGCAGCGGCGCTTGGACCGGCGTGACGGGCAAGAAGATCGAGCACGTGGTTTCCATTGGTATCGGCGGCTCCGACCTTGGCCCGGTTATGGTCTACGAGGGCCTCAAGCCCTTTGCAAATGCCGGTATCGACTGCACGTACGTGTCGAATATCGACCCCAATGATATCGCCGAGAAGCTGCGTCCCCTCGATCCCGAGACCACGCTCATGATCGTTGTCTCCAAGACCTTCACGACTCTCGAGACGCTTACTAACGCTCGCGAGGCAAAGGCCTGGATGCTCGAAGGTCTCGAGCGCAATGGTGCCATCGACGGTTCCGACGCGAGCCGCACCGACGCCATCAAGAAGCATTTCGTCGCCGTCTCCACTGCGCTTGACCGCGTTGAGGAGTTTGGCATTGATCCCGAGAACGCGTTTGGCTTCTGGAACTGGGTTGGCGGCCGCTATTCCGTCGACTCTGCGGTGGGTCTGTCGCTTATCGTTGCATTTGGACGCGAAGTCTTCGAGGAGTTCCTCCGCGGATTCCACGATGTGGACGTCTACTTTAAGGAAACCCCGCTCGAGAACAACGTCCCCGTCCTCATGGGCATGATCAACGTCTGGTACTCCAATTTCTGGCACACCGAGACGCATGCCGTGCTGCCCTATAACCAGTATATGCACCGTTTCCCGGCCTACCTCCAGCAACTCACCATGGAGTCCAACGGCAAGAGCGTGCGCTGGGACGGAAGCCCCGTTTCTTGCGATACCGGTGAGATTTTCTGGGGTGAGCCAGGTACGAACGGTCAACACTCCTTCTATCAGTTGATTCACCAAGGCACGCGCATGATTCCTGCTGATTTCATCGCCTTCGTGAATACCGAGAACCCTTTGAAGGACGGCGAGCAGGATACTCATGAGCTGCTGCTGGGCAACTTCCTTGCTCAGACCAAGGCCCTGGCTTTTGGCAAGACGGCCGACGAGGTGCGTGCCGAGGGTACGCCCGAACCGATTGTCCCCGCACGCTGCTTTGCCGGCAACAAGCCGTCCACGTCCATTTTGGGCACGGCTCTAACGCCGCATTCGCTGGGTGCCTTTGTGGCGCTCTACGAGTACATCGTGTTCGTCGAGGGCACGGTGTGGGGCGTTGACTCCTTTGATCAGTGGGGCGTCGAGCTTGGTAAGCAGCTCGCTCGCGAGATCACCGTCGCTTTCCATGACGACGATGCTCTTGCCGAGCAGGATGCGAGCACGCAGACGCTTATCGAGTTCTATCACGAGCATCGCGCCTAGACGCATGTTGCGATTTGGGGCTCAGGGTGCGTTTCCTGGGCCCCATTTTTATGGAAAGGGATAAGGCATGGTCTTCAACGTGCCCTTTCGCGCCGTTATCTTCGATATGGATGGCGTGCTGTTTGACTCCGAGTGGTATTACTATCACGAGCTCGCTGTCTTTAGTGACGCGTTTGGCCTGGGCGTAACAGAGGAAGAGCGCCGTCATATGGTGGGCAATTCGTCGCAGAACTTCTTCGCGACCATTCAGGCGTGGTGGCAGCGCGCGGGACATGGCCAGATTGATGCCGAGCGCGTGCGAAAGGTCTATTACGATTGGGCTGCGACGCGCAGCATGGACTATCGGGCACTTTTAAATCCTGGTGTGCCACAGGCCCTCGATGCTCTTGAGGCCCATGGAGTTCGCTGCGCACTTGCGTCGTCGTCGCCGTTGGAGAGCATCAATCAGGCGCTTGACGAGTGTGGCCTGCGCCGTTCATTCGAGACGATCGTCTCGGGTGAACAGTTTCGTGAGAGTAAGCCCAATCCCGAGATTTATCTGCATACACTTGGGGCCTTAGGGCTGGATGCGCAGGAGTGCTGCTGCGTGGAAGATTCGCTCTATGGTATCGAGGCGGGTTGCCGAGCCGGGTTGACGGTAATCGCCAAGCGCGAGGACCGTTTTGGTTTTAGTCAAGCCGAGGCCGATGTCATTATCGATCAGATTCCCGATGTACTGAACATAGGCGAGCGTCTAGCGCGTTAACGTGCGGCCGCTTTGTCGCTAGGCGGTTGCGCTGGCAAGGAGCCTCTTGCTCGTTTGGGCGATGTGCTCGCCGAGCGCCTCTGCATCAGTTTTGCGTAGTTGCGCAAGCTTTTTGAGGGTCGTGTTGAGAGAAGTGCATATCTGTCGTGCCGTGCACATGCTGCCTGGTTCGAGGGGAAAATCTGTTTCAAGTAGAAGGCATTTCTCTTCAATCTGTGCGGCATAGGCGCGTCCCCGGCGGCTTTGAAGCATACGTTCATTGATTGAGAAATAGCAACCGAGCTTGCGCGCTCGCGTGAGGTCGTCGCCCGTGCCAGAAAACCAATGGAAGATGACATTGGCCTGTTGGCAAGTACCGTTGGCCTCCAGAATGTCGAGCACGTTTGATGCCGACTGTACGGCATGGATTGAAAGAAGACGACCTTCGGCCTTGTTGGCAGAACAGGCTGATACGAGACGTTCGAATACCCGAATCTGACGTGCGGCGTATTGCGCGTGCGCATTCGAGAAGTCGAGGCCCACCTCGCCAATCAGGGGATAGCTGCGGGCGCGTTCAATAAGCTGCTCGATTTCGCTGTCCTTCAATGTATCGGTGACCCACCAAGGGTGAAGCCCGCAAGCGACATACACGGAGTCGTTAGACGCATGGCGGCGTTGCTCCGTCTCAAATTCAGACGGGAGTACTCCGGTGTCTAGAAGCGTGAGCTCGCAGGATTTTGCCTGCTGGGCCACGTCCTCTCCATTTGCCATCAGTCCTAGGTGGCAGTGCATGTCAAAAAGTTGCATTGCCGCTATCCGATGACGGCGCCATCTGGACGTACCTGTTCGCAGCCTACACCCGAGATGCGGCGAATTACTTCACCGGCAATCATCTGTCCCATGATGGGGGGCATGAAGCTCGCGGTGCCAAGCTCGGAGCGCTCGTGGATGTCGGCGGTGTCGCGTGGACGTGTGCGCACTGATTCCTCGCAGCTTGAAAGCACCCAGAGTGATTTGATTCCGCGCTTCTTGCATTCTTTACGCATGATGCGGCTCATGGGGTCGCGAACGGTCTTGAAGATATCGGAGAAGTGCAGGCATTCGGGATGAAGCTTGTTTCCTCCTCCCATGGAGCTTACCAGGCGCAAATCGTGTTCCTGGGCGTAGAGTGCGATTGAGAGCTTGGCCGAGATGGTGTCGATGGCGTCGACCACATAATCGATCTTGCCGCCTGCCTGTTCAAGCACGCTGTTAAAAAACTCATCGGTATTTTCGGAAAGAATGTATTCAGTGCGTTTGATAACTGTGGCCGCAGGGTTGATGTCATGGATCATCGCTTCCATTACGTCGACCTTGCGCTGCCCTATGGTGCTGTGAAAGGCGATTGCCTGACGGTTGATATTGCTGGGGGCGACGATGTCTTTATCGAGGATGATGAAGTGCCCTACGCCGCCGCGAGCGAGCGCTTCGATGCAGTTGGAGCCCACACCGCCACAGCCGAGCACGAGCACGGTGGCTGCAGCGAGCTTGTCGAGTGCGGGGCGCCCCATGATGATTTCGAGCTTGGTATCGCGCGTTTCTGCGACCGTGGTGCTGTCTGGCATGTGCAGCCTCCTGGATAGGGAGTCGTTTCGAATTGGCTACCGATATTATAGGGAAGGAAGGTGCTGTCTGCTTTTGGGCTGTCAGTTTCTGCTTTAGTAGTCGGATTGTGCTCTATCTCTGGGCGTTTTTCGCATATGGTTCGCTGCCGTTACATGATGTCGCCGCGGCACATGGCCGTTTGGCTCGGCTGCTGGCTTTCTATTTGGCAAAAAAGTTAGCATTTGCGCGATTGAAGCCTTCTAGTTTGACATGTATAAAGCTTGGTAAGCGCTATACCGTTTGCCAGCGCCTTCTGAACGGCGTTCAGAAGGCCCCACTAGCCTCTTTTCCCTGTTTTGGCGACTGAGGACGAACAATTACATCGCGCAATTTTTAACTTTTTTGCCATTTTGGAGTATGGCCTCTGCGGTTTAGGTACTTTTGTTTTATGGGTGTAATTATTTATGCAAAAAAACAGTGCATCTTACCCGTTTTTATGCAGCGGCCCTGGGAGTATCCGCTCCAAGGGCCGCTGACGCTTTGCCTTGCTCTGCAATTTGGAGGCGAGTCATACTTGCCGCCTCATTCCGTGCCCCGTGCTAGATGAGCAGTTTGATGACTGCAAATACCGAGAGCACATAGATGAGCTTGGTAAAGACTTCCTGGCTCACATGGCTTGCGATGGCACGGCCAATCATCACGGTGACGATGATTAAGGGGATGGTCCAAGCCATGGAAAGGAAGCCTGCCCAAGTGATCATGCCCAGGTGAATGGAGATGGGCAGCTTGATGAGGTTCACAATGAGGTAGAACCAGGCAGTGGTGCCCAGGAAGCGAATGACGGGCAGGTTTTCGGACAAAAAGAAGATGGCGGTAACAGGGCCCGCCGCGTTGGCGACCATGGTGGTGAAGCCGGCCAGGACGCCGCAAACGATGCGTTTGAGCCATGAGAACGCCGCAGCTTTGCCTCCGCGCTCTGCATCGGAGACGCCATCGGTCTCCTCGGGCGACTTTTTTGTCGGTACTTCTGTATTTCCGCTCAGGCGCTTTCGGATGAGATTCAAAAAGTACATGCCCACAAATATGGCGAGGATGACGCCGATTGTGCGGCGCATGGCGGTGTTGTCGGCAACATATAAAAACGCGATGCCACCGCAGATGCCCATGATTACAAAGGGAATCAGACGTACGAGTGATTTGACCGATACGTTGCCACGATATGCCCAAATAGCGCTCCAGTCGGCGCAGATGGCCATCAATAGCGTGAGCCCGGATGCCTGGTGAGCGGGCATCACTGCGGTGAGGGTTGCTACCGAAAGCAGGCCGGCACCCGAAGCGAGTGATTTGTCGATGCCGAACATCACGGCGGCAAAACCGATAGCGAGATAGGTCATTGGTGTCATGAGCGTTCCCTATGTTGCTCAATGAGATGCCCCGACCGCGCGAAGGCGACCGGGGCATCCTACGTCTTCTCTGGTTAATACGAGCACTATTGTAGCGCTCGTACGGCGGACGCGCGGGGCATGAACCTATTGTTTATCAAGCATGCCGTCGAGCGTGCGCCAGGCGAGCTCCGCGCATTTCACACGCGCGGGCATATGGGAGATGTCCTTGAGCTGAGCAGCTTCATCAAGGTCTTCATAGTCTTCTTCGGTGAGCTCGTCGCCGCGGATCATGGAGAGGAACAGGCCGGCTAGGCGCTTTGCCTCCTCGATCGTCTCGCCGGTGATGAGGTCGGCCATGATGTCGGCGGAGGCTTGGCTGATGGCGCAGCCGTGACCCACGAAGGATGCCTCCTCGATCACGTCGTTCTCCACGCGCAGCTGCAGCGTGAGTTCGTCGCCGCAGCTGGGGTTGATGCCGTCGTGAGTAAGAGTGGGGGAGTCCATCTCGTACTTATAGTCGGGATGCGAGTTGTGTTCCATGAAGGTGGTCGAAGTATAGAGGTTGCCCATGGGGTACATGCTCCTTGAGTCGTGTGCGTCGCGTCGTGTTCGTTTGAGGCCTAGCCGTTAAAGGTGGACCAAACCTGCTTGACGCCGGCGATAAAAGCGTCGATATCCGCAGCGTCGTTGTAGAATGCGACGCTTGCACGGCAGCAGGCAAGATTCTCGACGCCAAGCCACGTGAGGAGCGGCTGGGCGCAGTAATGGCCCGCGCGGATGCACACGCCGGACATATCCATGATGCTCGCCACGTCGTGCGGATGAATGCCTTGCACGTTGAAGCTCACGACGCCGTGGTGAAGCGCAGGATCATCCGGGCCAATGACGTCAACATAATCGAGTTCGGCAAGCTGCTGCATGAGATAGGCGACAAGCGCCTGCTCGCGATCTTGCACGGCCTCATAGCCAACGGTATTTGCAAGGTAATCAAGCGCCACGCCAGTCGCATAGATGCTTGCGGCGTCTTGCGTGCCGGCTTCGAACTTCTCGGGAACAGGGGCCCAGACGGCGTCTTGCTCGGTGACGGAATCAATCATCTCGCCACCGGTAAGCATGGGCGGCATCTGGTCGAGCAGTTCGTGCTTACCCCAAAGGACGCCGATGCCCATGGGACCGAGCGCCTTATGGGCGCTAAAGGCAAAGAAATCGGCGCCGAGCTCGCGCACGTCGACTGCCATGTGCGGCGTCGATTGCGCACCGTCCACCACTACGTAGGCGCCATTGGCATGTGCCGCGGCGGCAATCTTATCTACCGGGTTGCGCACGCCGAGAACATTCGAGACCTCGCCGATGGCGACAATCTTGGTAGCGGGCCCGATCTTTGCGGCGATTTCATCATCGGTGATGACTCCTTGGTCATCGGGACGCAGGTAGACCAGCGTGGCACCGGCTTTGCGGCAAGCTTGCTGCCAGGGAATGAGATTGGAGTGATGCTCCATGATGCTGATGACAACCTCGTCGCCAGCTTTAAGGACCGTGGGCGCAAAGCACTTGGCAACAAGATTGAGCGACTCACTCGTATTGCGCGTGAACACGACGTCGTTTGCAAGGGGCTTGCCCGCGTTGTCGACGGCGCCAATCAAGGCGGCGATTTGTGCGCGCACCTTCGCAATCGCCTCGGTTGCCTCGACGGAAAGCGAGTAGAGTCCGCGCAGCGGGTTGGCGTTCATCGACTCATAGAAATGTCGGGACGCGTCAAGCACACAGGCGGGGCGCTGCGCGGTGGCGGCGCTGTCTAAAAAAGCGATCTCGGGATGGTTTGCCAGAAGTGGAAAATCCTGCTTATACGGGTTGGCGTGGATATCGATGGCCATGCTAGGCGATCTCCTCTTCAAAGTTGCTAACGAGCTTGTTGCCCAGGCGTACGATGCCGGCGCGAATGCGCTCGTCCGGAGCGGTGATGGCGGCATTCTCGAGCTTGGCGGTAATGAATAGCTGCTCCGCTTCTTCTGCCGAGATACCGCGGCAGGCCATGTAGAACAGTTGCTCGTCGCGCACGTGTCCGATGGTGGCACCGTGGTTGCCGGCGACGTCGTCCTCGTCGCACAGGATGACGGGGACGGTCTTGTTGTCGACACCCTTATTGGCCAAAAGAACGCTCTCGCGCTCGGTGCCTTCCGATCCGCGACAGCCGTGGACAAGGTCGATCGTCCCGCGCAGAACCTTCTTGGAGGCGCCGGTGAGGACGCCGTTGGCATCCATGTTCGACTCGGTCTTGCGACCCAGCTGACGAATCGAGTAGTTGAAGTCGCGCGACTGATCGCGAGCAGCCAGGTAATCGGTATCGACAGAGATCTTCGAGGTGTCTCCCCACAGCTCACTGGCAAGCCCGGTAACGCTCTTGCCAGCTCCGAGCACCGTATGCTGCACATGTACGCGGGAACCCTCGTCGAGGAAGAAGCCCGAAGCGTCAAGCGCTGTCCAAGAATCATCGAGCGTCTGCACGCAGGTGACGTTTACGCGTGCCTGTTCGGCGGCGACGACAGAGAGCAGCGAGCCCACAAGGCCAGTACCGATGACAGGGGAGTCGAGTGCGACGATGAGGTCGAGCTCGGCGTGCTCGCCGGCGATGACCTGAATATCTGCGGCGGAGATGGCGCCGTCTACACCGTTGATGCGAACCGTGACGCACTCTTTTTGGTACGGTGCGAGCTTGAGTACTACGGGCGTCTGGGCGACGGATCTTAGGTAGTTTGCCGTCTCGCTGCCGCAGCCGTGCGAGAACGACTCAGCGGGACCGCATTTCTCCTCGAGATGCACGGCTTGCGTCTGATACGTAGAAAGCGCAGGGACGTCGAGCTGGTCAAGGTTGCCTGCATCGACGCGCTCGCGGTCGGAGGCATCGCCCGGCGCCGCCGCGCGGCGTGCGGGAAAACGACTATCGGCGAGTTTCAGGGCGGCCTCAAAGTCGCCGTCCGCTACACGGGCGATGAAATCGGGGATGCGAACGTGCCCCTGCAGGCGCCTGCCCCCTCAACTTCGACGGCCGCAGCGCCCGCCGGGGCAAGCTCGGGGTCGATCTCCAGGGAGGTTGAGTTCATCTTGAGCCAGCTCCAGGTCGGAGCGGGCATTGCGTTAAGATTCTCGATCTTCATCTATCCGATCGCTCCTTCCATCTCGAGCTTGATCAGGTTGTTCATCTCTACCGCGTATTCGAGCGGCAATTCCTTGCTCACGGGGTTGGCAAAGCCGTTGACGATCATCGTGCGTGCTTCTTCCTCGGAAATGCCACGGCTCATGAGGTAGAAGATCTTGTCGTCACCGATGCGCCCGATGGTCGCCTCATGTCCCACATCGACGTTTTTGGCGCGGATGTCCATTGCGGGGATGGTATCCGAGCGGCTCTCGGCGTCGAGCATGAGCGACTGGCAGCTCACGGTAGCCTTGGCGCCCTCGGCGCGCGGGGTTGCTACGATGGAGCTGCGGAAGGTCTGCACGCCGCCCGACTTGGAGATGCCCTTGGTCTCGACGGAAGCCGTCGTGTCGGGCGCGTTGAGAACTACCTTGCAGCCAGTATCGAGATTTTGACCCGCGCCAGCAAACGTGATGCCGGTGAAGCTCGAGCGCGCGCGGGCGCCGTTGAGTACGCTCATGGGGTACAGGTAGCCCACATGGCTGCCAAACGAGCCCGAGATCCACTCGATCTCGCCGTCCTCGTCCACACGCGCGCGCTTGGTGTTGAGGTTGTACATGTTCTTCGACCAGTTTTCGATAGTCGAGTAGCGCAGGTGAGCGCGCTTGCCCACGATGAGCTCTACCGCGCCAGCATGGAGATTCGCCACGTTGTACTTGGGCGCCGAGCAGCCTTCGATAAAGTGAAGGTCGGCATCGTCCTCGACGATGATGAGCGTATGCTCGAACTGGCCGGCTCCCTTAGCATTAAGGCGGAAGTAGCTCTGCAGCGGGAAGTCCAGTTTGGTGCCGGCGGGCACATAGACAAACGAGCCGCCCGACCAGACAGCGCCATGCAGGGCTGCAAACTTGTGATCGGTGGGCGGGATGACCGTCATGAAGTTCTCGCGGATGATGGGCTCCCACTGGGGGTCGTGCAGCGCCTCTTCGATGCCGGAGTACACGATGCCCATTTTGCTCGCAGTGTCCTGCATGTTGTGGTACACGAGCTCCGAGTCATATTGGGCGCCAACGCCTGCCAGATAGCTGCGCTCCGCCTCGGGAATGCCCAGACGCTCAAAGGTGTTCTTGATGTCGTCGGGCACGGAGTCCCAATCGTGCTTTTGATCGGTGTTGGGCTTCACGTAGGTGACGATGTTGTCCATATCAAGACCGTCGATGCCCGGTCCCCAGGTGGGATTGGGGAAGCGATTGAAGATGTCGAGGGACTTGAGGCGCAGCTCGAGCATCCATTCGGGCTCGTCCTTTTTGGATGAGATCTCGCGCACGATATCGGGGGTGATGCCGGCGGCAAGGCGCTCGAAGCCCTCTTCGCCGTAGGTAAAGTCATAGAGGCTGCGGTCGATATCCGCTACCTCGGTACGGTTCTTTGCCATGCCTGATGCTCCTTACTGGGCGTTTGCGGCGGCGTTTGCGGCCTCGCGTTCAAAGGACTCGAAGCCGTTCTCGTCAATCCAGGGGATGAGCGAGGCATCGTCGGTACGCACGACATGGCCCTTGACCATCACGTGGACGCGGTCGACGGAGAGGTGCTCGAGGATGCGCGTGTTGTGCGTGATGATGAGCATGGATCCGTTGCAGGACTTGCGATAGGCGTCCATGCCGCGGGAGACCACGGAGAGAGCGTCGACGTCCAAGCCGGAGTCGGTCTCGTCGAGGATGGCGAGTTTGGGCTGCAAAAGCAGCAGCTGCAGCATCTCGACCTTCTTCTTTTCGCCGCCCGAAAAACCTACGCCCAGCTCACGGTTGAGGTAGGCAGTGTCCATGTCGAGCTCGGCGGCAAGTTCTTTCACGCGGCGGCGAAACTCCTTGCCCTTCATCTCCAGGCCGGGGCGGCCGGCGATGCTGGCGCGCAGGAAGCTGGAGAGGGGCACGCCGGGAATTTCGACCGGTGCCTGGAAGGAAAGGAATAGGCCGGCGCGCGAGCGCTTGTCGGTAGTGAGGTCGGTGACGTCCTCACCGTCAAAGAAGATGCGGCCATCGTTGACGGTGTAGACGGGATCGCCCATGACGAGGTGGCCAAGAGTGGACTTACCGGCGCCGTTGGGGCCCATGAGCACGTGCGTCTCACCTGCCGGGACATCAAGGTTCACCTGATGAAGAATGGTTTTTTCCTCAACGGAGGCGGTAAGGTTCTCCACATGAAGAAGTGCGGTATCGGGCATTGTGCGCATCCTCTCAATCGCGACAGGGCTTAAACCCTAGGAATTCTCTCGGAATAACGATAAGATGATACCGTTTTTAGTCAAGCGTTAATCCGAGTACTTTGCTCGAATTTAGCTCTATGTGCAAAAGTCACAGCTACGAGTGGCTTTGCGGGGTTTGCACCCCTTGCGCGTCTTGTTTGCCGATGGGAGGACGAATGCTTATATCGTCTAAGGGGCGCTATGCCCTGAGACTCATGATCTACATCGCGGCGTTTGGCGATGAAGAAGGCAAGATCGCCCTGCGAGAGGTTGCCGAGCGCGAGAGCATCTCGTTGAAATATCTCGAGCAGCTGGTTCGTCCTCTGATGGGGGCGGGGCTGCTTAAGAGCGTTCGCGGCAAGGGCGGCGGCTATATGCTCG
>OLPF01001300.1_pt1 | contig 21501 bp, 19 predicted proteins | sample 1673121 | NCBI WGS metagenome assembly OLPF01 (sample SAMEA3136756, study PRJEB25190) | human gut metagenome
GGGTTTCAGGCCGTATAGTTAGTGTTAAACTAGTGTGGATTCGCGGGAATCCAGGATATAAGTAGCATGTTAACACGTTTACGTTTGAGGATGGTGAAGAAAATTAACACGATTGATTCCGTATACCCACCTGCGTGACTATCGCAGGTGGGTTTTCTATTCTGGATTACGAGCAAGCATTTCCTTTAATGTTCTAATTGTGTCTTATTGGATGGGGTGGATGCTGCTTTTATATTCTTTTAAAGTTTTTAAATCGCAATTTCCGCACATAAAAAACATGTTGTTTCCCTGTATCCAGAACAGGGAGTAGCCGTTCCCCTTTTTCGAAACAATGGTTTTGACTCCATCAAGTTTTTCAAATCTCATATAATCATTTTCGCAATCGAGTCCGAAAGAGGTGCTTTCGGAAATTTTCGACTGGTCGTAATTGAACCCAATTTCTGGATTTTTCTCATTAGTATAGTCAAAAATGTACGTTTCTTCGTCGCTGTAAAGTTCCTTTGCGCGGTAGCCTGTAGGGGTATCACCCCGTTGATAGGTGAAAGGTTTAGTTATGGTTCCGGGAGCTTTTTCAAAAGTAATGTTCCATTCATGCTTGCGTTTTTCGATATTCATGGAATATCCCGGTTTCCTTTCAGCAATTGAAGAAATGATCATTGCCATAAGAAGAATAGAGATGAGTGCAGCGACTAGAATATAGCGCTTGTGAATTCTTCTCATTCGTTTTGATGAACCGTTAAGATTGCTTTCAGCAATTCTTTTGGCCTTCTTTATTATGCGTCGATGTTTATCGGAATAAACAGGTTCCAAGCATTGTTCTTTCTCTAATTCATATTGGGTTATTTCTGAATCTATGGACTGGATAATTAATTCATGAAAAGTCATCGGGGAACTCCTTCTTGGATATTGGTCATCGATAATTAAATTGTAATATGAAAGCGCATTTTTGTCCAGAATGCTCCGGTGTATTTGTTATGTATATAGAAGCGTGTTACTCACTTTGAATGAAATGAAAGGATTGAAAGGTAGGTATCGAATATGACAATTATAAAAAAATTAAAAAGAACAACCCTTTTATTATCTGTTTGCTTAACGGCAGCATTATGGCTTATGGACAGCAAGTATGGGGAAGGGATTCTCTTCCGCGGGACGGAACCGTTCCGATTTGGCACGACCCCATCGTACACGTTTCATTCAATTGCCGATAAACTGCTAGTTCTAACCGTGTTCAGTTGCGGGGTGCTCTTGCTTTCGCTGCTGACCAAAAAGAAAGACGGGGTATTCGGCAATGACCGGCGAATGCTGCAATTGGTGGCGATTCTGGATCTGTTCCTGGTAATTGTACTGGTCTATGCCGGGGTTCGAAGCGCAGGAGGAATCTACAACGTGAATGATGCCGGAAAGGCGGAATACCTGACAAGCTATTGGATGGCAGTGGCGCCGTGCGGAATTGCCGCAGCGGTGCAGGTGCTGTTGAATGTGTGTGGTTTGCGTTCTGCAGAGAAATAAAGGGAAGAAAATAATGACGTCCGGTTTGGGTACCGGGCGTCATTTGAGTTTGTCAATAAGCATCTTGCGAGCGCGTTGAATTCGCTTGTATACCGCGCCGTCGGAAATCTGGAGGAACTTTGATATTTCGGAAATATCATGCCCGTATACGGCATACAACTGCAGTGCCGCTCGATATTTTTCGGGAAGTTCGTTCAGTGCGGCCAAGGTCGTATCCAATGTTTCCTGTTCCAGAAGTGCGTTCATGGATTCTTCTGTAATAAGCGGAAGCTTGTAATCGTCAAACTCGGTTTCCGGGTATTTCTTGGCGCGGGCAATCATGTTCAGCGAAAGATTTTTCACGCTTACGGCAACGTATCGTTTCACAGGAAGAGACTCTACCGGTCCGATTTCCAGAATTCGGGAAAAGCATTGTGCAAGGCGAAGAAAAGTCTCGCTGACGGCATCTTCCGCTCGCTGATGATCGCGGAGAACGTTATATGCAATGAAATACATTAAATCACGATGTGTACGGTATAGTTTTTCAAACTCAGACTGATCTTCCGGTGAATCCAGCATCTGAAGGTATAAAGCAAGCATGAAGCACCTCATTTTTTGTAGAATTGAGCTGTGTTTATTAGATAATAACATATCTAAAGAATAATTGCCAATGAAATTGGAATCTAAACGCCCCGTCAGCGATTGAAGGCGGGCGGTGGATGTGTTAGAATTTCAGTATCGAAAATCCTGCATGAACGCATTGATAACCAAGGGAGAGGGCGTATGGGAAGCAAGAACAAGAATCGCACAAAAATAATCGGTGCCGCAGCGGCTGCCGGGGCTGCACTGGGATATACCGCCGTTTGCAATCAGCTTTTTGATTTTACGGTGGCGCGGAAAAGCCTGTGGAGCTACGGCGGAAAGAAAAAGAAGGCTAGGAAGGCCAAAGCCGTGCCGCTGGATCGGTACGGACGGATTCCGGAACAGGATCAAGAGTGGCTGAAGAACCGGGAACAGGACGAATTGGAGATTTGTTCCACCGTGGACGACACCCCGCTGTTCGGGCGCTATCTTCGATGCGAGAATCCTAAGCGGATTGTACTTTGTGCCCACGGATACCGAACCAACTCCCTGAAGGATTTTGCCGGAGTCGCCCGGTGGCTTCACGAGAACAATTGCGACCTGCTGACAATCGATCAGCGGGGCTGCGGCAAAAGCGGCGGGGAATACATCACCTTCGGCGCCAGGGAGAAGTACGACGTGCTGGACTGGCTGGATTTCATCGAGAGCCACAACAAAAAAGGCCTGCCGGTCTACCTGTACGGCGTGTCGATGGGGGCGGCCGCCGTGTCCTGCGCTTCCGGCCTGACCCTGCCGCCCAACGTTCGGGGAATGATTGCGGATTGCGGATACACTTCCATGAAGGATATCTGCACCCTTTGCCTAAAAAAATGGTTTCACCTGCCGGCGTTTCCGTTCATGCAGAGCTTTGACCGGCGATGCCAGCGGAAAGCGCATTTCGGAATGCAGGAAGCGGATGCGGAACACGCCCTTCGGAAATGCCGGATTCCAAGTCTGTTCATCCACGGGACCGCAGACAAATTCGTGCCGCCGTCCCATGCCATTCGGAACTATCAGGCTTGCGGTGCGACGGATAAAGATATCCTGTGGATTGACGGCGCGGAGCATGCGGTATCCTATTACGAGAACCCGGCAGAATACCGGAGTGCACTCAAGGCTTTTTTCGACCGGACGGAGCACCGGAAGCCGAGAGAAACGGAAGCATAGAAAGTATAGAATAATTAGAACGGAGAGAAGGTATGAGTATAGAAATTCGTCCGGCAAAAGCCTCCGATATGGAGCTTTGTGCCGCTTTGTACAAGGAAATATATAACACCGTTTATCAGGGAATCGTGGATTCTCGGCTGATTACGTCCATCAACCAGGAGGACACCGTGCAGCGGATGCGGGGAGACTGGCTGCAGCCGGGGGGCGAATTCTGGATTGCCGAGGAAGTGTCGGAGGCGGGAGAACGCACCTTCCTGGGGTTCACCAGCGGATTGCCGTCGCCGGAGGTTTTGGGCGCCTTCTGGCTGGAAAAGTTGTTCCTGACGGAAGCGGCTCGGGGTAAAGGTCTGGGCCGGAAACTGATTGAGCACATGGGACGCTGCGCGAAAAACCAGGGATACGGTCAAATGGTAATAGATGTCTTCAAGGGAAACGACAATGCGGAGCAGATGTACCGCCATTTGGGGGCGGAGCTGATCAGCGAGGAGTTTCCGGAGGAAATCAACCTGTTCCCGATTAAAGCGAAGTTGCTTTCCTGGGACGATCTGAGCATTTTTGAAGAAGAATAGCCCTTCGCCCATTTCGACCTGAAGGCCTACGAGTAGTTCAATGACGGAACCATGAGCGATACGATTCTGGCGGACGAGGACATCGCTAAGAGCCTGGCCCAGCTGCCGAAGGTGGAATAAAAACGACAATCCCGAAAAGTGAACGCCAAAAAAGAGCGGAACGGTCCATTTCCATTCCGCTCTTTCGGGTATTCGTATCCTGCTCCGGAGCTAATCATATTTAAATCAACGGTACCTTGGTAATAGCGACTTCGCTTCGGCAGATTTCCGGTATTGGAGGTCTGCATTTCAATGTTGTATGCGGTACTGAGATCGTCTTCAAAGTAGACATCCAAGCGAACCCCTTTCTGATCCAAGGCGAGATCGATGGATTTCTGAGTTTCACTGTAAGCCACTTTGCCAACCTTTCGGTCCAGCAGCAGTTCCACCAATTCTTTGCAAATGTCCGGATTGTTCTGCATGATATTGCAGAACAGAAAATCATCGGTAAACGACAATTCTTTGTAGGTTTTGTACTTCCTTCTCGTACTCATCTATTCCTCTTTTCTTTATTATAAATCAAATATAGTTCCTGTCAAATCTTAATGGCAAACACTGAAACTATATTGGACTCGAAATAACGGTGCGCGCGCGTATGTTTCTGAAATTTCATGGTTCCATCCTATCAGAAATAGTTTTAATCACAATATGTTTAGAACAAAAAGGACTGAAACCACCGATAAAAAAACTATACAACCTTGTTTTTAAACTCGAGGAAGCAACCCAACCGGAAATCGCAAGAAAAGTAAAAAATCAAAAAAGAGAATCAGACGCATCCGATTCTCTTAGGTGTGTTCCGCATAATCGGAGATACACCGCAATTCACATCATTTGGTTAAATGTATAATAGCACTTGCTTTAAGTCGCAGCCAAGACCCATCACCACATATGTCTCGCAAAGGTGCGCGCCTTGGTCTCAATTTCCGGCACATTCAAGATGGCACCGGGGTCGTTGGCGGTTTCCACGATGGCAAATCGCCCCGGCAGGATGAAGTTTTTGTTAAAACAGAAGGCTCCCAGAATCTGCTCCGATACGATATCGCCGCCGCTGTAGCCGGAAACCACCAGACTGTAGATTCTTTTTTTACTAAAATCATGGGTTCGAAACAGTGCAGTGAGCCGGTTGACCATGGCGGTGAGGTTGGCGCTCAGGGCATCGTTGTAATTCGGTGAAATCAGCATGACCGCATCGCTGCGGAGGATGGCGGGAAAAACCTTCTCCGTCATGATTCCGCCGTAAAAGCAATCTTCCTTCTCGCCGAAGTGATGGCAGGTCTCGAATGTGCAGCCGCGGCAATCCTGAATGGAGCCGTTCCGGAGGGACACCTCTTCCACCACGGTATCCTTTGGCAGATTACGCCGAATCATATCCCACAGAAGAAGCGTGTTGGAGGTTTTTCGGGAACCGGAATGGATGGCGGCAATGTGAAGCGGGGCCGCAGACGGGGCGTCATCCGGATGGCGCCACCCGGCATCGGTCAGATTGAAGTCCAGGACCTTTCGCATCAGATTTTCCACCTGAAGGGCGTAGACTTCTTCTACCGACTTTCCCGTGATTTGGCTCAGGACCCGGAAGTTCGCCAGGGTGCCGGTGGCTTCCACCAGGGGTTTTCCGGGAAAGGTGCAGCCCGAACTGTTGGCGGAGAAGGCCATGCGGCGGGCCAATGCTTTGGTGTACAGGTCGCTGGCGCCGTCCACGATAATTCCTCCCACGGAACCGTCCAGGCAGTGGGGATGGAGCCGGAAGGCTTCCAGCAGTCGGTAGTATTCCAGGTTGACGCCGGACTCCGAGAGGCAGATGGCGAAAATCACCTTTTTTCCGGGCATGGGAATATCCTCCAGTTCGGAGACTTTTTCCACCAGGGTAACCCGGATGCCTTCCGCTTCCAATCGGGCCAGGCAGTCTCCCAGCACCTGTTCCATCCGGCCGATTCGTCCCAGCATCTCGCAGATGGGACGAATTACCAGAAGTTCTTTTGGCTTGTTATTATGAATCTCATTATCGGATTTCGCAGAGGTTGTCATAAGCGTTTCGAATCCTTTCGTAAAGCTCTTCCGGAAGGTCCAAATCCTCCCATTCCCAGCCGCCTTTCGTAAGGCGGTTTTTCATTCCCAGAAATGCACCTCGCTCCCGGGTGCCCAGGTACAGGGAGCCGTAATGCCATTCACCTCGCAGTGTGAGAAGGATGGACAGTGCGGCAGAGGAAAGGGCCGGTGCGATGTAGGGTTTGAAACCCAGGTCCCGGACGGCGATGTTGGCCCGAACTGCCTGTTCCGTCAATTCCTGGGAAAGGGCATCGTCGTATCGGTCAATGCTGTTGGCAATCACCAGGTCTTTCCCGTGAGGACCGAAGGCCCGTCCTTCCGTGAGATAGGAGGCGAAACGGCAATCCTTGGAGGCGTAGTATTCCGCTCTTTTGTGCATGACTCCAAGACCGTATCCCTGAATCTGCCATGGCTCCAGCCCGGATTCATCCAGGAACGCTGCGCACAGGTTGTCCACCGGATCGCTGACCACGCATACCAGCCCCTGATACCGGGCATTTCGTGCCAGTCCGGCATAGTGGCGGATGATATCCCGGTTGGCATCTAATTGAGCCATGCGCACGTCCGTTTTGGAGCCGGGCTCCACCGGCGGAATCCCTCGGCTGGCGCAGAAAATCAGCACATCTCCGGAAAAGAGTTCGTCTTCCGGCACCACCTCCACGGACGGAAGCGCGGGCCCTTCGAAGGGGTATCCAATCTGATTCATTTCCATTTCCAGCCGTGCGGTGTTTTCTTTCCGAATATCGCAGATGCCGATGGACTCGATTACATCGCCTCCCAGAAGCTTGAGGCCGATGAGCATGGTGGTGCCCACATCCCCCAGCGCCACGATATTCACCCGAGCTTTGGTGCCCGGGGTTACCGGACACTTTCGCAGGGAGAGGGTTTCTTTTACCAGATCATGAATATGCATTGTCTATTCCTCCAATTCGCATTTTCGGTACAGGCTCAGGCGCTGCGCCTTCCGGATATCGCTTTCCACGTACTGGGACGGGGAAAGGTGCTCATCGTATTCCAGGTCGGCCCCCAGCACCGGCATCCGCGGATTGCTGATGATGGCTCCCAGCCGCCGGATGGTCAGCTTCTTGCCGAAGGTGGCCTGATACTCCTGCTCCAGCACCTGAAGGATATCCCGGGCGTTCTCCAGGCAGGTCATGGAGTATTTGTAAATGTGCTCCAGATTCTTTCCGCCCACGAAGTTAAAGCTGGTGTACGGCAGGATAAAATTAACGGAGCGTGACGCGGAGCCGTCCGGCCGTTCGATGCTGTCCCCGCCGATGAACGGGTAGCAGTCCCGTTCGTTGAGCCACATGGAGATGGTCGGAATGAAGTAGGCCGATTCCACCTCCCGGCCTCGCACGCTCATGGTGTCCCGGGCGTTCCCCGTAAGGAGGCCTACGATGATTTTGTGCACGTCGATATTCTGTGCCCGAAGAATCGGATCGATGTTGTTCATGCGCTGTCCCTTGTGGAGCAAATCATCGATGAGAATCACCGGCCGGTTAAAGGATTTCAGCATCCGTGCCTGATTTTTTAGAGATGGATAATTTTCCGATGCACCCACGGTAAAGCCGGACAGGTCGTTTCGGAAATACTTCTCTGTGTGCAGCGCTTTCGTTACCGTGTTGGGAACGGCCACATCGGACAGTGCTTTTCCGAACGGTACCGCCAGATACGGTCCGCGTTTCTGTGTCGGATCCGGAACGGTGGATACCCCGTTGTCCAGTGCCACCAGATCCACAATCTTGCTGTACACCGCACTGGTATTAAAGGAAATCACCAGTTTTCCCGGGAACATCTGGGTAAAGGTGTTCAACAGCCGGTTGTGGGCATCGTCGATGGCCTTCTGAACTTTTGGAATCTTGTTCAGCGGCGCTTTAATGACTGTCTCCACATCCCGGAAAATGACAATCGGGTCGGTGAGGTCTACCGCATACACCGGATGAGCGGCGGTATCCGAAATATTTACAAAACCCTGTCGGCGCAGCGCCTCGATGGTGGCACCGCTGTAACCGCTTGGGTCAATCGGATGGTAGACCGCATAGGCGTAGTCCTTAGCCAGCAGACCGGTGAGCAGTTCCGTCAGAAGAATCTGGTTCAAATTGCTGACGGAGCGGTTGGCGTTCGCGTAGAATGCACCGATAACCGCAATGCCCCCGTGGGCCTGATTTCGAATGGTGGCGGTAATCTTCGGATCCTGAAATTCCGTCAGCAAATCGTGGGTCTCAAATCTTCGTGCCGCCGCAAAAGCAGAAACTTTTCGATTCTTATGTCCGCTCTCCACGTAGAGGGTCTGGGTGTCTTCGTGGGAGAGGTAGTTCCACAGGGCGTCGAAAGCGTAGCCCCGGCCGCTTAGCTCCTCTCGCATATTGGCGATGGCCGCGTAGTTGTCGTGCTTGTAATCGCTGATCTTCAAATCCTGCGCCTGCAGTACGTGTTTGTACGCCGGCTCTCTGGAATAGAGGTTGTGGTCGTAGATATAGTTCTGCACAATCGGGTCCAGCAGGTTGGAAATATCCCGTCCCATATCGATGTTGTCCCGAATTTTGGTGGAACTGATATCTTCGTAGTATTTCTTCAGCTTCAGGTGGATAACCTCTCCCGTAATCGGATAGGCTTCCCCGGTTTCAGCCTCCATATTCTTGGCATCTCGTGCGAAGACGATGTGGTTAAAAGAATGGATGGAGTTTTCGCAGGGTTCCAGCCGGTAGCAAGAAGCGTTCTTCACCACATCGGAGCCCATTGCAATGTAGACCTCCTGATTCGGAAACAGGCTGCGCAGTTCCGCCAAATCCTTCGGATTGGCAATGTTGACGGAAATGTCATCCGGGAAAACATAGAGGTTCTCTTCATCGGCGATGGACATGGTGAGAATTTCTTCTCGCAGCATGTGGGGCAGGGTCTTCTTGGACCAGGAGAATTCGTCGATGGCCAGATATACCTGATACCCCATGTTTCGGATGGTGGTGGCAATGGCCTTGTGCCCCAGGCTGAACGGGTCGAAGGTTCCCGGGAAGAACGCAATCTTCTTCGTTTCCGGGAAATGGAAGTCGCCCACCTCCGTCTGGTATTCCGATATGAAGCGATAGATGTTGAGCAGTCCGGCAGCGTTATTGTAGAACTGCAAATCCTCCCGTTCCTTGGCGGAAAACGGGATAATGGTTACCAGTCGTTTGAAACAGCGAGCCGCGAGGTCGTGCTTCTGCTCCGGGGTGAGCTTCTCACTATGGAAGATTCTTTCGCCAATCATGCGGAAGGCTTCCTGAGAGATCGGCGCACGGTAATAGGCAAAACCCTTCAGAAGAAGTCCCAGCAGTCGGGAGGTCCGGGTTTCCATGACGCCATCCTTTTCTTTGAATTTATAGATACTGCATTCTTCCAGAATAACGGAAATGGTCTGGAGAGCCGCACAGGCGGAACGCTCCACGCCGTTGTTCAGCATTTTCTCCAGTTCGTCGATTACCTCATCCAGCTCCTTTGGCGGAAGATACAGGGTGATGATGCCCAGCACCTTCGGCAGGGACCGGCTGAACTGGTAATCCTCGATTTCCAATCCGTTGAAAATTTCAATCATCAGCTCGTTGGCCTGATCCGATGTGAGATCCGGCAGGATTTGGAACAGAACCTGAGCCGCATATCGGCGAACCGTGACGGTTTCACTGTTCTTAATCAGGTTGGCCAGGTGAATCGCAATCTGAAGGATGCGGGCCTGTCCCACCTCGGTATGTACCGATTCCAGCATATAACGGATGTTGGCCATCTTTCGGTTCCAGGAAGTGCGGGTTTTCAGATTGTCCAGGAACATGGTGGACAGCTCTTTGTCGGTAAGGGTTTTTCCCGACAGCCCCAGGATATCCCTCCGGCGGATATCCGTGAAGTTGTCCATGGTATCGCCGAAATAGTGATCCATCACGTCCAAGGTAATCAGGTCCACATCCTGGGAGAAGGAACCCAGCATATTCTTGGAAAAGAAGCGGATGGTCTGAATAAAGGAGTCCGGGCACCAGGACGGATTGATTCGAAGGGCGGTAATCATCAAAACCACAATTCGCGCTTCCGATACATCGTCCGAATCGTAATATTTCTCCAGCACATCGAAATAGAAGTGCCGGCGTGCCGGATTACAGTTGTTCAGAGCAGATTCTACGTAGAAGTCCGCACAGGAAGTAATCCATTTCCGGTGGTGGTCGGTCACCTTGTAATCCGGGTTCAGTATTTTTATCAGAAAGGATTCAAACTGATAGATGTTGGTGGAAGTGATGTTGGGCGAAGGAACATCCTTCGGCAGTTCTTTTTTGTACTCCTCCCGGTAATTTGCCACGATTCGGCCCATGAGTACCGCCGCCTGTTCTCGGATATCGCTGGCCTGATGAGCCAACATTTCGTACAGAAAATTCAGGGTCAGGTTTTTCTGATCCTCGGACATGTAGGTGGAGTACTCTCCCAGAAGCGTGATGTAGGTACGGGTATCCTTCCAGCGCTGACAGCTGCGAGCGGATTCAATCAGGCTGGCGAACTGTTCCGGATTACTGAATCGGCTCATCACCCGAATGTTATGGCCGATGGCTCGGAATTTCAGCTCCTGCACCACCTCATCGTTTCGGAGCAGCGCCGGGCGGAGGCGCAGTGGAATCGGTTTCTGAATGCACTGCTCATCGAAATGTGCGGTGGCATCTTTCGGAATATCCACGGAAACTCCGTTCTCAATCATCAGGTCTTCGAAATCCTTCAGTTTGGCGTAGACTTTTACGTAGCGATGGCGCTTGGCGGCATCCACGTTGTCCAGCTTGTTCAGGATGACATCGAACGCTTCCTTGAGGGAATAGAAGTGAATGACTTCCCGGTCCTTCACTCGGGTGCTCTTTACGCGGAAATCCGCATAGATGAGCAGCAGGGATTCCACGGAAAGGTTCTCCAGTTCCAGGTCCCAGGTGGAGTGATTGGCGGCGATGTGCGCAATGGTGGGAAGGGCATTCCGGCTGAGACAGTAGTTGGTGTAGTAGTAATGAAGATACGGTACCCGCTTTTCTTCGAATGGGCGGCAGCCGTATTTTCCGATGTCATGCATGGCAGCGGCACCGGAGATGATGCCCAGATCCACCGGCATCCCCACCTGGTGAAGCTGATAAGCCATATACATGGCAACATAATGAACACCGCTGATGTGCCCCAGGGTGTTGTACGGTGTAATATCGATGCCGATGCGCATGAATTCGTAGATGTACTTGTTCCGAATCAACTTGTGCATCTTGGTGTATTCCGGATTGAAGTGGCCGGCTGCAATCTGAACATCGCTGAGCAGACGAAGATCCTTTGTGGGATCGAAAGGAAGGGTTTTCTGTTCATATATGAATACGCCGCGCATCAGCTGGAGCAGGTTGTTCCGCTGCTGGCGGAACGCGTCGGCATCCGCCGGTCCCGGAAGATGGGGAAACAGCTGATTCCGAAGGAACATGTAGCAATGCTGCAGCCAGCCGTCCTCCGGTTCCGAATTGCCGGTATGGAGGTGGTTTTTCCACACGGCCAGAATCTCCGGTGTGTGAATTCGTCCGGTTTCATCGCCCCGGTCAATTAGGTCGTAGGCCATGGCCTTGAACAGGTCTCGTGACCGATTTACCTGATCCTTGGTCAGACCCTCGCCATGCATGTACCCTCGATCCAGATAAGCACCGGTAATCTCGTTGTACAGAATATCTGCATTGTTTTCACTAAATAACATAAAAGCCCTCTCTCTGCTCGATATCACCGAGCGGTGCGGCCTCCTCCCTTCCCCGCGGAGAAGGCGCGTTTTTCTAAATAACCATATAAATAAGTAAAATTATTTCCGATTTGCCATGGCCAACGCCATGGTGAGCAATTCACCCGCCGCATCGAATTTGGATTGAATCGGAAGTTCCCGTACCAAATCCTTGGTGATTACCGTAATTACGTTGGTGTCGGTGCCGAATCCGGCCCCTTCCGTCCGCAGGCTGTTGGCGGCAATCATATCCAGTCCTTTTCGTTCTAATTTCCCCCGGGAATTTTCAATGAGGTTCTCCGTTTCCATAGAGAACCCGCAGAGGATTTGGTCTGCCCGGCGAATTCCGGCAACGTCCTTCAGAATATCCTTGGTTCGGGTAAGGGGAATGGACATGTCCTCGTCCTTTTTTTTGACCTTCTGATCGTATGTCACCGCCGGAGTGTAATCCGCAACGGCGGCAGCTTTAAAGACGAAGTCGGCTTTCGGCACCTGTTCCAGAACCGCGTCATGCATCTCCTCGGCGTCGGTAACCGGAATGAATTCTGCGTGTGCCGGCGGCTGAAGGGCAGTAGGACCGGAAATCAAGGTGACTTCCGCGCCGCGGAACGAAGCGGCCCGTGCCAGCGCGTATCCCATCTTTCCGGTGGAGTGGTTGGTGATGTATCGCACCGGGTCGATGGATTCCTGCGTTGGACCGGCGGTAACCAGAACCCGTTTCCCGGCAAAATCCTTGTGGCAGGCCAGGATGTACAGAATTTCTTCCAGCAGCACCTCCGGTTCCGGCATTTTTCCCGGACCGGAATCGCCGCAGGCCAAGTGGCCGTTGGCCGGATCCATAATGTGGAATCCGTATCTCCGGAGAATCGCCATATTGTCTTGAGTAATGGGATTTTCATACATGGCAGTGTTCATGGCCGGCGCCACCAGCTTCGGACACTTCGCCGCCAGAAGAACGGTGGTGAGCATATCGTCGGCCAGACCGTGGGCCGCCTTTGCCATGAAGTCGGCGGTGGCCGGAGCCACGCAGATCAGGTCTGCGGCTTTCGCCAAAGAGATGTGTTCCACGTCGTATTTGAAATTCCGGTCAAAGGTGTCCACCGAAACACGGTTGTTGGTCAGGGTTTCAAAGGTGAGGGGTGCGATGAACCGAGTGGCGTTCTCGGTCATGATGACGTGCACATCGGCGTGCTGTTTCTTCAAAGCGCTGGCCAGCATGGCACTCTTATATGCTGCGATGCCGCCGGTAATGCCCAGCAGCACGGTTTTTCCCTGTAGCATAGTGAATTTCCTTTCAGTAATCGATTTGGCAGAGGGATGCATCCCGAACTGCCGGAATATGTTGAAAAATAAACCTTTTTTTACAAATATATTATAACCATCGGGGGAGCGGGGTGCAATGATTGATAGGGAATGGACAAATTGACGGGGTGAAAGCGCTTCCTTCACGAAAAATCGAAAGAAAAGGGCAAAAAACCCGAAAAATAAAGCAAAAATCCCTTGCGCACAGGGTTTCATGCTGATATAATTATAAAGCTATTTGGGTAATGGACTAAGCCGTGCCCGGATGGACATTCACAGAAAGAGGAGAGACAACATGAAGGAAGGAATCCATCCTGATTATAAGGAATGTAAAGTTACTTGCGCATGTGGTAATACATTTATGACACTGTCCAACAACTCCGAGATGAGAGTGGACATTTGCTCTGAGTGTCATCCGTTCTTCACCGGTCAGCAGAAGTTTGCAAACCGTGGCGGACGTATCGAAAAGTTCAAGAACAAGTACAACCTTTAGGGAACGAACGAGTAAGGGGGATGCTGTGGGAGAGACTGCAGCATCCCTTTTTCGCATGACTGTATTTTATACGGATGTGGGATGTGATATAATGGCAAAGAGCGTGATTTTCTTGTAACGACAGCAGATGACACGCCGGAAAACCGGAAGAAATGTTATCGTTTTTTTACATATATAATATAGAGGAAAAAGATTATGTTTGACAAATTGGATTTTACCGTAGACAAGTACGAGGAGCTGGCAAAAAAAGTTTCCGACCCGGATATCATTTCCGACCAGCCGACATGGCAGAAGTACATGAAGGAAATGGGCGAAATGGAGCCGATTGTGAAGGAATACAAGCATTACAAGGATATGAAGCAGGAGCTGGAGGATTCCAAGGAAATCTTCGAGATGGAAGATGATGAGGAACTCCGGGAGATGGCTCGGGAAGAAATCAAGGAACTGGAAGCGGGCATCGAGAAATCCCAGGAGGAGCTGAAGATTCTGCTGCTGCCAAAGGACCCGAACGATGAGAAGAACGTTATTCTGGAAGTTCGTGCCGGCACCGGCGGAGACGAGGCGGCGCTGTTCGGCGGCGACCTGATGAGAATGTACCTGCGCTATGCAGAGAGAAGAAGATGGAAGACGGAAATCATCGACTTGAACGATACCGGAATCGGCGGTGTGAAGGAAGCGGTTATCATGATCAAGGGTAAGGGCGCGTACTCCCGTCTGAAGTTCGAGAGCGGCGTGCACCGGGTACAGCGTGTGCCGGAGACGGAGTCCAGCGGACGGATTCACACTTCTGCCGCATCCATCGCGGTGCTGCCGGAAGTAGATGACGTGGAAGTGAAGATTGACCCGAACGACGTCCGGGTGGATGTGTACCGCGCTTCCGGTAACGGCGGACAGTGCGTTAACACCACGGACTCAGCGGTTCGTCTGACCCATATTCCGACCGGACTGGTGGTAACCTGCCAGGATGAAAAATCCCAGATTAAGAATAAGGACAAAGCTTTCAAGGTATTGAAGGCCCGCCTGTACGACCTGATGCTCCAGGAGCAGAACGACAAGATTTCGGCAGAGCGCCGGAGCCAGGTGGGAAGCGGAGACCGTTCCGAGCGAATCCGGACGTACAACTTCCCGCAGGGTCGTGTAACCGATCACAGAATTAACCTGACAATCTACAAATTGGAAAACTTCCTGGATGGAGATCTGGACGAAATTATCGACGCTCTGATTACCCATGACCAGGCAGAGAAGATGAAGAGCTTCTAATGGATACCGAAAGACTTGAGATTACAGAAAAAAATATCGCTCATGCCGGCGAGATCATCCGGCGAGGCGGACTGGTAGCGTTTCCCACAGAGACGGTGTACGGCCTGGGGGCCAATGCCCTGGATGCGGATGCGGTTCGGTCGGTGTACGAAGCCAAAGGCCGTCCCAGCGATAATCCCATGATCGTTCACATTGCGGAGATGGGACAGCTGGCGGATGTGGCGTCGGAAATTCCGGCGGTGGCGGTGCCGCTGATTCAGGCTTACTGGCCGGGTCCGATTACCTTTATCATGAAAAAGGCCGAGGGCGTGCCGATGGTGACTACCGGAGGTTTGGATACCGTGGGAATTCGCATGCCCCTCAGTGAGGCGGCCAGAGATTTGATTCGGGCGGCAGAAAGACCGATTGCGGCGCCCAGCGCCAACCGGTCCGGCAGACCCAGCCCGACCCGATACGAAGACGTGCTGGAGGATATGGACGGCCGAATCGATGCGGTTCTTCTGGGAGAAGACTGCGAGGTGGGCATTGAATCTACGGTGCTGGACCTTACCGGGGAAGTGCCGATGATTCTGCGGCCGGGATATATCACGAAGGAAATGCTGGAGTTTACTTTGGGAAGCGAAGTGAAATACGACCCGGCGCTGTTCGTGGATCCGATGCATCGCAGCGAGGGGGAAGAGTTCCACCCGAAGGCACCGGGAATGAAGTATCGTCACTATGCGCCGAAGGCGGAAGTGAAGATTGTCGAAGGCGACGATGACGCTGCGGTGGAGCGGGAAATCAAAGAGCAGCTGCGGCTGTGCAAGTACGCGCGGCAGAAGGCGGTGGCGCTGAATTACGGCCGGGACAGTAAGGCCGCGGCGAAGGATTTTTTTGCCCGTCTGAGAGAATTGGATCGGGAAGATGTAGATGTGATTCTAGTTCGGGCCCTTCCGGAAGAAGAGCTGGGGTTCTCGGTGATGAACCGGATGCTCAAGTCGGCAGGGTACGACGTGATACATGTGTAGGAGGTGGAAGAAATGATTATTGCGATTGGATGCGACCACGCGGGTTATCCCCTGAAGGAAGCGGTCAAGGAGAAGTTGATTGCGGAAGGTCACGAAGTGCTGGATGTGGGCACGAATTCTACGGAGTCGGTGGACTACCCGATTTACGGAAAAGCCGTTGGAGAAGCGGTGGCTTCCGGCAAGGCGGAGCGGGGAATTGCGATCTGCGGATCCGGTATTGGAATTTCCATCGCCTGCAACAAGGTGAAGGGCATTCGCTGTGCGCTGTGCACTTCCGTGGAGATGGCAGAGATGTGCCGGAGACACAACAATGCCAACGTAATCGCCATGGGTGCTCGGATGATCTCTCAGGAGCTGGCTTTTGAAATGATCGATACATGGATGAAGACGGAGTTCGAGGGCGGAAAGCACCTGCGCCGAATCAATATGCTGGAAGAGATTTAATCGGAGGAAAGTAATGGCAAGAGAAGGAAAGGTTTATGTATTCGATCATCCGCTGATTCAGCACAAGGTTTCGCTGATGAGAAAAACATCCACGACCGTAAAGGAATTCCGGGAGCTGGCAACCGAGGTGGCAATGCTGATGGGTTTTGAGGCAACTCGGGATCTGGCGCTGGAGGATGTGGAAATCGAAACCCCGATGTGCACCACACAGGTGAAGATGCTGAAGGGAGAAGATATCGCCATCGTTCCGATCCTGCGGGCCGGACTGGGGTTCGTGGATGGAATGCTGGCACTGGTGCCGAACGCAAAGGTGGGTCATGTGGGGCTGTACCGGGATCCGGAAACCCACAAACCGGTGGAATATTACTGTAAGCTGCCGGTGGATATTGAGAAGAGAGAATGCTTCGTGGTGGATCCGATGCTGGCAACCGGCGGAAGCGCGATTGCAGCCATCGACTTCATCAAGAAGAGAGGGGCTACCAATATCAAGTTCATGTGTCTGATTGCGGCACCGGAGGGAATTGAGGCGCTCCACACCGCACATCCGGATGTGGACATCTACATTGCGGCAAAGGATGAATGCCTGAACGAAAACGCTTACATTCTTCCGGGCTTGGGCGATGCGGGAGACCGCCTGTACGGAACGAAGTAGGGAATAAAAAATATAGAGGACGATGATTTTCTCGGGACTGTCGGACGGGGACGGTACGGGGAAATTAAAATAAAATTCAATATGTGATGATTGGTTATTTGAAATGTAGAGGGAAGCACGCATTTTACTTTTAACTAATAATAGGGAACCCAGAGCATCGGCGGATGCCCCGGGTTTTCTGTTGCACGATTTCATGAATTGGAGGAGAACATGAAAGGGTACATCACAGACAAGACGAAACTTCGCAGAAGGGTATTTGAAGAGGTGGCAAGGCTGGCCTACGAAGGAGGCGGCCCGGAGCAGCTGGACGACCTGCCGTACAAGATTATTTCCGGAGAGAACGAGCCTTTCCGGGACAGTATTTTCCTGGAGAGAGCCATCATCGGCGAACGCCTTCGGGTGGCGATGGGGATGTCGCTCCGGAAAATCAACGAGCATGCCAACACATCAAAGGGCGTGGATGAGAGCATGATTGCCGAGAAATACTATGAACCGCCGCTCATCGATATCATTCGGTTCGCCTGCAACTGCTGTCCGGACGGCGTGACGGTGACCAACGGATGCCAGGGATGCCTGGAACATCCGTGCAAGGAGGTCTGCCCGAAGGATGCCATCACCATTCAGAAGGACGGACGGTCCGTCATCGATCCGGACAAGTGCATCAAGTGCGGCCGCTGCGTTCAGGTGTGCCCGTTCAACGCCATCGTAAAGCAGGAGCGCCCTTGTGAGAAAGCCTGTGGAATCAACGCCATCCACAAGGATGAGTACGGTCATGCGGAAATTGACCAGGAAAAGTGCGTTTCCTGCGGCATGTGCCTGAACTCCTGTCCGTTTGCCGCTATCGTGGATAAGGGTCAGATCTATCAAACCATCAAAGCAATGCAAGACGATGCACCGGTTATCGCTATGGTGGCACCGTCCATCGCCGGACAGTTCGGAAAAGAACTGACCGACACCAAGATGAAAGAAGCTTTCGGCAAGCTGGGATTTGCGGACGTCGTGGAAGTTGCCGTAGGCGCGGATCTGTGTACCATCCAGGAAGCGGAGCATTTCATGCACGACGTACCGGAAAATCTGCCGTTCATGGGCACCAGCTGCTGCCCGGCGTGGTCCATTATGGCAAAGAAGCAGTTCCCGGAATTTGCCGGAAACATTTCCATGGCGTTGACGCCGATGGTACTGAGTGCCCGCCTGGCGAAAAAACTGCATCCGGAGTGCAAGGTGGCATTCATCGGACCGTGCCTGTCGAAGAAGCAGGAAGCCAGCCGCCGGAGCGTAAAGAGCTACGTGGATTTCGTATTGACCTATGAAGAGGTTGCCGGAATGTTCGCCGCGAAAGGAGTGGACTTCGGCGCAATACCGGAAGGAGAGGAACTCCGCCGCGCCAGCAGCGACGGCTACGGTTTCGCCCGCAGCGGCGGCGTAGCGGAAGCGGTGAAGAAGCGTCTGGAAGAAGTGGATCCGGATCGAGAAGTTCTGATCGAGCGCGCCGAGGGCTTGGACAACTGCCGCAAAATGCTGATGCGGGCAAAAGCCGGAAAGCTGAACGGATATCTGCTGGAAGGAATGGCCTGCCCGGGAGGTTGTATCGGCGGGGCCGGAACCCTACTGGCGTTGAACCGCGCGGATTATCAGCTGGGTGTGTCCGAGAAAGAAGCCGGCGTTCTTCGCTGCTCCGAAAGTCGATATGCGGATATGCTTCCGGGACTGGAGCATTTGGATGAAGAAGTGGCTCGTATTGAAGAAGAAGTTCGGACGCAGGGAGACGACTAATCGGAAACGTTCGGGTAAAAGCAATTGTGTTTTTACCCGAAAACTTCCGAAAAATATGTTGACATCATACAAATGCGGTGATATATTGTAATAAATCACAACACAAAGAGGATGGAACAATGACTACATTTCTTAGAAACAGATCTCACAAGCAGGCCTACTATTACCTCTTCTCCTAACTGAAGAGGTGATTTTGTTGCGATGTGGGTTCAGAAATCCGGAAATGAAGTATTCAGGCTTCGCGGCAAAATGCTGCGGAGCCTTTTATTTTGCCCCGGGAATGTGATAGAATAATGTCATCGTTTCGAAGGATAATTTTATTATGATAGATTGAGAAGGAGAGAGAAAATGTTTCAGATTCCAGACAATGTGAGCAAGTACGATAACGTGTTCGACGTACTTCAGGAAAGAGGATTGATTGAACAGTGTACCAATCCGGAGGCACTGAGAGACCTGCTGGGCCGGGAAAAGATTAAGTTCTACATCGGTTTCGATCCGACTGCGGATTGCTTGCATGTGGGACACTTCATCCAGATTATTATCATGCTGTACATGCAGAAATACGGCCATACTCCGGTTATTCTGCTGGGCGGCGGCACCGGTGAAGTGGGCGACCCTTCCGGTCGAAGCGACATGCGTCAGGTGATGACCATTGATACCATCGACGATAACTGCAGAGCGTTCAAAAAGCTGTTCGAAAGATTCTTCGAGTTTGACGATGAGTGGAAATACGAGGGCAACGGCGGCGTATACGTTCCGGGACATCAGAACAGAGAGCCGCTGGAAGGAAAGGCTGTCAGCGTAAATAACGCGGAATGGATTCGGAAAGCGAAGTACACCGAATTCGCCAGAGAAATCGGTACGCAGTTCAACGTAAACACCATGTTGAGAGCGGAGTGCTTCAAGAGCAGAATGGATCGGAACGAGGGTCTGTCCTTCTTCGAGTTCTGCTACATGACACTGCAGGCATACGACTTCATGGTTATGGCAAGAGACTTTGACCTGAAGGCACAGTTCGGCGGAAACGACCAGTGGTCTAACATCATCGCCGGCGTGAACCTGACCCGCAAGGCATGTGACAAGGAAGTATACGGCATGACCTTCGGACTGCTGACCAACAGTGAAGGCAAGAAGATGGGCAAGACCGCAAAGGGTGCGCTCTGGCTGGATGAGAACAGAGTATCTCCATACGAGTTCTTCCAGTACTGGAGAAACGTGAACGATGCGGACGTGAACAAGTGCCTGAGAATGCTGACCTTCCTGCCGATGGAAGAGGTGAACAGACTGTCCGCACTGGAAGGCTCCGAAATCAATAAGGCGAAGGAAATTCTGGGCTACGAGGTGACCAAGCTGGTTCACGGCGAGAAGGCGGCGCAGGAAGCGCTGGAAGCATCCCGCAAGGTATTTACTAGCGGAAACGCTGCTGCGGCAGAGAACATTCCGAGCGTGGAGATGGAGCGTTCCGTATTTGAGGGCGAAGGCATCGGCCTGGCTGCTCTGGCAAAGGAATTGAAGCTGGTGGGCAGTAACAGTGAAGCATTCCGCATGATTGAGCAGGGCGGCTTCAAGATCAACGACGAGAAGGTTGTGGACAGAAAGCACCAGGTAACGCTGGAGGACTTCAAGGATGACAAGATCATCATTCAGAAGGGCAAGAAGAAGTTCATCGCAGTGGTGCTGAAGTAATTGAAAAGAATTGCGTGTAGTGAAAGCCGCCCGGCAGGGTTCGAACCTGTCGGGCGGCTTTTGTGGTGTGGCGGCGGGGGCGAGGGCATCTTGCAGGAAAACGAGAATGCTCGCCGGAGGCCTCACGGAGTGCCCTCCGAGTGTCTGCTCGACAATTAGAGCAACCTGAATAGAAGAGGTTAAATATGCCTAGATTTTTGACATGACTTCACGTTATTTTTACATTTTGGGCGGATTAGCGTGAACGAATTTCTTGCTTCATCCGGTTTCGCCGAGCAGCCCGCTGCGTGAAAACATGATTTCCAAAAACAGTTCACGCTTTTTGAAGGGGAAAATTCTTTTTAGCGTGAACAAAAGGCAGGGCGTCATCGGTCAGAAATTAGAATTTCATAAAGTCGGCGGATTTCGTTCACGCTATTTTGAAGTTTTTTGTTAAACAGCGTGAATCGTCCTCAAAATTCTAGGCATATGGGATTGTGTGCGGAGGGCAATAGATAATGCAACTGGGACTCGGTCGGTTCATCACATGGGGAGGGATTGATTCAGGAATTGACATGTAAGAATGTATGATGTATAGTACATGCGACCTGGCTGGATTATCTCGTACATAATCGTATATGCAAGAAACAAAATGGCGAAATAGAAAGTAATAATGCAAAAAACTCGGCAGGCGTCCGGCTTGCCGAGTTTTTTGTCCCATAATTTATTATCCTTCGATTCCGTTCCGGGCATCCAGATCCTCCGGGTCCGGCAGGGACTGCATGGCTTCCAGCACGGTCCGGAAAAGTTCGGTCAGTTCCCAGCCCAGCATCTCAGCACCCTTTTGGATGACTTCCCGGTCGCAGCCGGCGGCAAATCGCTTGTCTTTGAATTTCTTTTTCACCGACTTCACGTCCATGTCCTTGCAGCTGTGGGACGGGCGAAGAATGATGGCGGCGCCGATCAGTCCGGTGAGTTCGTCGGCGGTAAAAAGAAATTTCTCCATTTCACATTCCGGCCGGACGTCGCAGCAGAGGCCGTAACCGTGGCTGCAGATGGCGTGGACCATTTCCTCCGGCGCCTGGATTTCCGCCAGAAGCTCCGGGGCTTTGGTGCAGTGTTCCTCCGGCCACTGCTCGAAATCCACGTCGTGAAGCAGTCCGCAGATTCCCCAGAAATCCTAGAATGACGGCGTCAACAAGGCTACGTCGGAAGAAATAATCAGTCAGGTGTGGAAA
>OLPF01001302.1_pt1 | contig 21468 bp, 27 predicted proteins | sample 1673121 | NCBI WGS metagenome assembly OLPF01 (sample SAMEA3136756, study PRJEB25190) | human gut metagenome
TATGTTGAGGTCGTTTTTATTTAATTCTCAGACAGCCTGCCGTCCCTTTGTCTAAAAATTTTTTTCTTTTAAACTTCTTTCAACATTACGCATAGCATCTTTTTTTGCTATTTCATCACGTTTATCATACAGTTTTTTTCCTTTACCAATACCAAGTTCAATTTTTACAAAACTATTTTTAAAGTACATAGAAACAGGAATTAAAGAATATCCTTTTTGCTTTATAAGTCCTATTAGTTTATGAATTTCTCTTTTATTTAATAATAGTTTTCTATCTCTTAAAGGGTCTTTATTATAAATATTTCCATGTTCATATGGACTAATATGTAAGTTACATATATAAATCTCTCCATTTTTTAAGATAGCAAAAGAGTCTTTTAAATTTACTTTTCCAGCTCGAATAGATTTTATCTCTGTACCAGTTAATACAATACCAGCTTCAACAGTATCTTCTATAAAATAGTTATGATGAGCAGTAGGATTTTTCGATATTAGTTTTGGCATATTATTTTCTCCTTGTTATATAGAATATAAACTTATTATAACAAATATTTTTAAAAAAGCAAATTTGTTTTTTCAATACAATAAGAAAAAAGAGCAGATATAAGTTCTGCCCCTTTAAGTTATTTTCTTGAATGAGAATCTTGTGTTACATAATACCAAGTTAGTGCAATAATAACAATACCTACGATTCCCATAATTAGCCATATCCAAGCTGTTCTACTTATTCCTCCCATACCAGTAGCTGCACTATCTGTTGAGGTTCTAGCGGCAGTATAGCCGTCAGTAGATGTAGTTGTTGGACTATTACCAGTAGTACCAGCATGAAATACATTTTCAACGCCTTTGCCAATATCATTAGCAGCATTTTGAATTCCATTTCCAATATCTGATGCAATATTTTTTATTCCCTCACCAGCATCTTGAATTGTATGTTCAGATTTATTAGTGGAATTTTTTAATTCTTCACCTAAATTAGTATCATTGTTAGCAAAGCAAACAATAGATGCTAGAAGAACTACTAGTATTATTAATATAGATAATAATAATTTATTTTTCATAATGTCCTCCTATAAATTTTTTTGATCTACATATATTATTGTTTATTTTGGGAAAAATATTCATAAGAATGCAATAAAAAAACAGATGAATAAATTCACCTGTTAAAAGTTAAAAAAACTATTTTTTTGTTTTTATAATGATTGCAATTCCTAGCAAAATTAATAAAATACCAACAACAAGCAATAAAATATTTAAAATATTAGCAAGACCAAGACTTGCTTCTGGTAAATCTGGTATAGAAGTAATATTATTATTGATTGAAGTATTTGTAGTTGTTTCAAGAGTATTGGAATTGTTAGAAGCAATATTTGCTTCTGAATTATTAGTATTATTTTCCGGTAAGTTTATAATAATACCAGGAGAATTTGTATTAGTATTATTAGAAAGAGTGTTGGTAGAAAGATTTTGTGCAGAGTTTAATTCATTTTCTCTAATACTGTTGATTAAATTCATATCTAAAGCATAACATTTTATAGCGAAAAATAATATAAATAAAACGATTATTCCTAATATAAAACTAGTTTTTTTCATAAGTTTTTCCTCCTAAAATATTCTAGTACAATCATACACAATAAAAACAAAAAAGTCTATAGAAATTATAAAATTATTTAAAAATTATTTTTTTCTATTGTATATTTTTAAAATTATCGATAAAATATAAATATATATATTTAAAAGGAGGAAAAAATGATGTCAAAAAAAGTAATTGGAATCATTATTGCTGTAATTGTATTTATTGTAGCAATAGTTGCCGTAGTTCTTATGAAAAATGCTACACCAAAAAATGTAGAGGGAACTTTAGAAGAAATCATGACAAAGTTATATGCAGGAATTAACCAAGATAACTTACCTATGATGCTTAGCAATATGGAGATAAGCAAAGAAAGTCTTGAAAATTTTGTTGGAACTAGTGAAATTGATATGAAAGAAGCAATGGTGAGTGAGTCAGGAATTGGATCTATTGCACATTCTGTTGTTTTAATTAGATTAAATGATGCTAGCAAAGCAAATGATGCTGTTACTAAAATTAAAGAAAATGCAAACCCAAGAAAATGGATTTGTGTTGAAGCAAGCAATGTTGTTGTTAAAAGTAAAGGCGATTTAGTAGTTTTAATTATGAGTAATGAAGAATTAGCTCCAAAATTAGAAACTAATTTTGATGGATTAGTATAATATGGTATTTTCAAGTATTACATTTTTATATTATTTTTTACCTATATTGCTAATAGTTTATTATTTAATACCTAAAAAATTCCGTAATATTGTATTATTAATATTTAGTTTAACTTTTTATTTTTATGGAGAAAAAAATATCATATTACTATTAATGTGTGGCTTTAATTACTTTTTTGGAAAAATAATAGGAAAAACTAAAACAAAAACGAGTTTAGCAATAGGGGTAATTTGTAATATATTAGTTTTAGGATATTATAAATATTGTAACTTTTTTATTGAAAATATTAATTCTTTATTCCAAGTGGATATTCCTTATTTTGATATTATCTTGCCACTTGGGATAAGCTTTTTTACATTTCAAAATATTAGTTATTTAATAGATGTATATAAGCAGGATGTTTTACCACAGAAAAATTTATTGAATTATGCAACATATATTACATTATTTCCACAGTTAATTGCAGGACCAATTATAAGGTATAAAGATATAAATCATGAATTAGAAAATAGAAAAGAAACTTTTAACCAATTTTCAAAAGGTGTTTCAAAGTTTTTGGTTGGATTAGCTAAAAAAGTAATGATTGCTAATCAAATAGGACAAATGTGTGTTGTTTTAAATGCTATGCCGGAAAAAACTGTTGTTTCTCATATCTTAGAAGCAATTGGTTATACTTTGCAAATATATTTTGACTTTTCTGGCTATAGTGATATGGCAATTGGCTTGGGATTATTCTTTGGATTTAATTTTAAAGAAAATTTTAATTATCCTTTAATTGCTAATAGTATTACAGATTTTTGGCGAAGATGGCATATATCTCTATCGTCTTTTTTTCGTGACTATATTTATATTCCATTAGGAGGAAACAGAGTTCCTTTTGGAAAATGGATAAGAAATATTTTAGTAGTATGGTTATTAACAGGATTTTGGCATGGAGCAAGCTGGAATTTTATATTGTGGGGTGGATATTTTTTCATTTTTTTATTAATAGAAAAATTATTTTTAAAGAAGTTTTTAAAAAACAATATTCTTTCTCATTTATATACTTTAATAGTTGTAGTGATTAGTTTTGTTATCTTTAATATAACAAATTTAAATGATATGTTTGTCTTTTTCAAAAGTATGTTAGGTTTAAATGGACTTAATTTTATAAATCATACTACATATTATTATTTGAAAAATTATATAATTTTATTAGTTATTGCAGGAATTGCAGCAACACCACTATTAAAAAATATTATAAACAAAAACAAAAAGATATTTGCTAACTTAGAACCTATTTATTTTATAGGAATTTTATTAATATGTACAGCTATGCTATTATCTAACTCATTTAATCCATTTATTTATTTTAGGTTTTAAGGAGGGAAGTATGAAAGATAAAGTAATTTCTATTTTATTTGTAAGTACAATATTTTTACTATTTCTATTGAGTTTTTTTATAAAAGATAATGAAATATCTTACTTTGAAAGAAGAAAATTAGCTCAGTTTCCTCAAAAATATGATGCAAATTTTACAGAAAAATTAGACAACTATTTATTAGACCAATTTCCTTTTAGAAATCAATTTATAACAGTTAATTCTAATTTAACTAGAGGACTATTAGGCATAAAAGACGTAAATGGAGTTTATGTTATAGGAAATAACATTTATGAGAAATTGTATCCAATGAAAGAAACAGAATGCTATAATTTTTGTAAAAAAATAAATAGTATCATAGAAAATGAACTATCTAACAGCAATATTTATTATTCTATTATTCCGGACAAGAGTTATTTTTTAGAGGAAGATAAGTACTTAAAACTAGATTATTCTTCTTTATATCAATTATTAAATGAAAATATAAAAGCAAAATATATTAATATAAAAGATATTTTAACAATAGATGATTATTATCGTACAGACATACATTGGAGACAAGAAAAAATACAAAAAATAGCTAATAAATTAATGCAAGAAATGAATAACCCTTTTAGAGATATTAACTATGAGATAAATAAATATAATCACTTTTTAGGGGCATCTTATGCAAAAGCAGGTACAAACATTTCACCAGATGAGTTAATATTTTTATATAATCCTATTTTTGAAAATATTGTGGTCGAGCATTTAGAATATGGAGAAAAACTTGTATATGATATACCAAAATTAGAAGGAATAGATGCTTATGATGTTTTTTTATCAGGAGCAAGTAGCTATATAAAAATTAAAAATAATGAAGTAAAAAATGATTCAGAGTTAATAGTGTTTAGAGATTCATTTGCTAGTAGTTTGTTGCCACTAATTATACCATATTATCATGAAATAACAGTTATTGATTTAAGATATATTACTTTTGATATTGTAAAAGAAAAAACGGATTTTAATGAAAAGGATGTATTGTTTTTATATAGCACACAAATTATTAATAATAGTAGTATTTTAAAAATAAAATAAGTTTTGTTTTTAGAAATAATGAAAAAAATTTATGAACGAATAAGTTTAATAAAAAATATACAAATTTAAAATCCCAAGGCAACTTATGAGCTATCTTGTTTTTTATATTAAATTATGCTATAATTTTTAAAATAAAGCTAGTTTGTGTTATTTTGAGTTGTTTTGTTAAACATTCAAAATATATAAATGTACTTCGTGTAATTGAACAAAATTACATTTATATAGACTAAAAGATACTATAAAAAATATTAAATTAGGAGCAAATAAATGTTTAAATTACATTCAGAATATAAACCAACCGGAGACCAACCAAAGGCAATAGAATACCTATCAAAAGGAATATTAGATGGTAAAAAATTTCAGACACTTCTAGGTGTTACAGGGTCTCGGAAAAACTTTTACAATGGCAAATATAATTCAAAAAGTACAGAAACCAACACTTGTTTTAGCACATAATAAGACCTTAGCTCGGGCAACTTTATAGCGAATTCAAAGAGTTTTTTCCCGATAATAATGTTGAGTACTTTGTGTCATATTATGATTATTATCAACCAGAAGCCTATATTGCTTCATCAGATACTTACATTGAAAAGGATTCTTCAATTAATGATGAAATAGATAAATTGCGTCATTCAGCAACATTATCTTTATTTGAAAGAAAAGATGTTATTATTGTTGCTTCTGTCTCATGTATTTATGGATTAGGTGATCCTGTTGATTATCAAGAAATGATGTTATCTTTACGTACACAAATGAATAAGTCCAGAGATGAAATAATGAAAAAACTAGTTAAAATGCAATATGCTAGAAATGAAATAGATTTTAAAAGAGGAACTTTTCGTGCAAAAGGTGATGTATTAGAGATATATCCTTCTTCTGAAAGTGAATCTGCTGTTAGGGTAGAGTTTTGGGGAGATGAGATTGAAAAGATAAATGAAATTAATCCTTTAACAGGTAAAACAATAGGATTAAGAAATCATATTTTAATACCACCTGCTTCTCAATATGTAACTAGCAAAGAAAAACTAGATAAGGCAATTATAACAATTGAAGAAGAACTAGAACAAAGAATAAAATTTTTTAAAGAACAGAATAAGTTCATAGAAGCACAAAGAATAGAAGAAAGAACTAATTTTGATATAGAAATGTTAAAAGAAACAGGATTTTGTTCTGGAATAGAAAATTATTCACGACATATTAGTGGAAGACCAGAAGGAAGTGCTCCATATACTTTATTTGATTATTTTCCAAAAGATTTTTTATTACTAATAGATGAATCTCATGCTACTATTCCACAAGTAAGAGGAATGTATAATGGAGATAAAGCCCGCAAAGATTCGCTTATTAATTATGGTTTCCGTTTACCTTCAGCTTACGATAATAGACCATTAAAATTTAGTGAATTTGAACAAAGAATTAATCAGTGCATTTTTGTAAGTGCAACACCAGCAGATTATGAAGCAGAACATTCAAAAGGCAATGTAGTAGAGCAAATTATTAGACCAACTGGATTATTAGATCCAGAAGTTATTGTAAAACCAGTATTAAATCAAATTGATGATTTAATAGGGCAAATTAATATAAGAGTTGAAAAATCTGAAAGGATTCTAGTTACTACTCTTACAAAAAAAATGGCAGAGGATTTAACAGCTTATTTAAAGGAAATAGGAATTAAAGTAAGATATATGCATTCAGAAACAAAAGCATTAGAAAGAATGGAAATTCTTCATGATTTAAGAATAGGAGAATTTGACGTTCTAGTAGGAATTAACTTATTACGAGAAGGATTGGACTTACCAGAAGTATCATTAGTTGCTATTTTAGATGCAGATAAAGAAGGATTTTTACGTTCAGAAAGATCTTTAATTCAAACAATTGGGCGAGCAGCTAGAAATACTGAAGGAAAAGTTATTATGTATGCAGATGAATTAACAGATTCTATGGAAAAAGCAATTAGTGAAACAAATAGAAGAAGAGCAATTCAGCAACAATATAACATAGAACATAACATTACACCGCAAACAGTTAAAAAATCTGTTAGAGATACAATTAAAGCAACCATTGTAGAAAGCATTAGTAATGATTATCATGTAGGAAAAGAGGAAGATATTAAAGACATTATTGCAAAATTGACAGATGAAATGTTAAAACATGCAAGCCAAATGGAATTTGAAAAAGCAGCAGAATTACGTGATAAAATAAAAGAATTAGAAAAAATGATGGAGGAGTAAAATGAAAGCTAAAACAATTATGTTTATTGATTTGGAAGGAACTTTATTAAATGAAGAAAATGGAAAAGCTAATCAACAAGATTTACAGAAATTTATAGGACTAATAGATAAATTAGAACAATCAACAGAATCTTCAGTATCTATTCATTTGGTTTCGCCAGTAGAATATCCCACAATGAAAAGAGTAAAGGACTATATAAATAGAAATGTTACTGAATATAATCTTAAAAATAGAACACATATAAAATTTATTGAGAGTGCAGCTTGCCATATGGATGAAAGTACTATATTGTCTCAAACAGACAATACCATAGTTCCATTGCCACAAAATATAAGCAGTGACAAAAAAATGATTGGACTTACAGAAAAAGCTGAATATGTAAAGTTTTGGCACAAACTATTAAATAGTAGATACACTATAAAAAATTTAATCTATATTGGCAATGGCAGGAATGATTTACAAGCAATGAAATATATACAATCACAAGGGGGAATTGCCATTTGTCCTATCAATAGTCGAACCAAAGTTAGAGAAATAGCAGATTATAGTAGCAATCTTCATGCTTTAGCAGGAGTAAATGAAGCATTAAGTATGGCTATAGACAATAAATTACAATCGTATCAACATTATTATGGAGAATAAGAAAAGTGGCTTCGCCAGATGTACAGGTTTGTTTCGCAAACCGCATAAATCGAGGAAACTTAGCCTTGTTGTTCCGGAAAAATCTGCGATTTTTCCTATACAATAAAAATATTTTATTGACAAAATTTTATAAAAGAAATACAATACAATAAAATAAAGTTTTAAGGAGGAATTGATTATGCCACTTGTAACTACAAAGAAAATGTTTGAAAAATCCATGAATGAGCATTTTGCTATTGGTGCATTTAATGTAAACAATATGGAAATTATTCAAGGAATTGTAGATGCTGCTGCAAAAGAAAATTCACCAGTTATATTACAAGCATCTTCAGGAGCAATTAAATATGCTAGAGTTGGTTATTTAATGAAAATGGTAGAGGCAGCTTTGGCAGAACATAATATACCCATTGCAATCCATTTAGACCATGGACCGGATTTTGAAACTTGTAAAATGTGTATTGATAATGGTTTTACATCTGTTATGATAGATGGTTCTAAATATGATTTTGAAGAAAATGTAGCAATTACAAAAAAAGTGGTTGAATATGCTCATAGCAAGGGAGTAGTTGTTGAGGCAGAATTAGGAAAACTAGCAGGTATAGAAGATGATGTTAATGTTTCGGAGGCCGATGCAATGTATACAGATCCTGAACAGGCAAGGGAATTTATAGAAAGAACTGGTTGCGATTCTTTGGCAATTGCCATAGGAACAAGCCACGGTGCATATAAATTTAAAGGAGAAGCTAAATTAAGATTTGATATATTAGCTAAAATTAAAGAAAAAATTCCTAATACACCAATTGTATTACATGGTGCATCGACAGTTATTCCAGAACTAGTAGAAATGTGCAACAAGTATGGTGGAAATATTCCAGGAGCAAAAGGAGTACCAGATGAAATATTGCACCAAGCAAGTATCTTAGGTGTTTCTAAAATAAATGTAGATACAGACTTAAGACTAGCAATGACAGCACAAATTAGACGTATATTTGTAGAAGATCCAAGTGCTTTTGACCCAAGAAAATATTTAACACCAGCAAGAGAAGAAATTCAAAAAACAGTAGAGCATAAAATAAAAAATGTGTTTGGATCTAGTAATAAGGCATAATATATATGTAATTTAAAAATAATATAGGGAGGATTAGTAATATGAAAGAAAACGTAAGATTTTACAAATGTCCTATTTGTGGCAATGTAATAGGACTTATACATGGTGATGCACAACGAATTATGTGTTGTGGCAAAAATATGGAACTGATGGAAGCAAATTCAACAGATGCTGCTCAAGAAAAGCATGTCCCTGTTTATGAAAAAATAGAAGACGAAATTGTTGTTAAAGTTGGAGATGTAGAGCACCCTATGGAGAAAGACCATTATATTATGTGGATTGCACAAGTAACAGACAATCAAACAACAAGAATTAGACTATTTCCAGAACAGGCTACAACCGTAAGGTTTAAATATATACCAAATGCTACACTATATGCATACTGTAATAAACATGGATTATGGAAAACAGAAGTTATATAAACATAAATAAACGAAAGAAAGGAAATAATATGATGGAACGAAAGATACATTTAAAGGGTGTTATAACTTGTGTTATTAAATAAAATATTACGGGATATATTCGTTCAAGAAAATAGCTAGAAAAAATGGGAGGTTCAAGAAAACCTGCCCTTTTTTTCTTAATTATTTCTTAATAAACTAAACCAATTTTGATAAACAAACATTAGCATATTTAAAGTACCTATTTTATCAATTTTATTTTTAGCAACGATATTTACAATAGATAATGTTTCTCCATTAAGTGAAAATGTAATTTCTCCAAATTTTTGACCTTGTTCAACAGGAGCACATATATTTCTATTAATACTAATATTTTGAGTAATATTTTTTTCACTTCCTTTTTTTATTAAACATCCTGCATTTTTTTCATAGACTAAATCTACGTTATTTTGAATTCCTTTTATTACAGCTACGTTTTCAACAATATCCCCTTGTTTTGCAAATTCTTTATAGTTATAAGTATTAAAACCATAGTCTAGTAATTTTTTAGCTTCTGCAAAACGAATTGTACTTGTTGGGGCTTTCATAATAACTGCAATTAGGGATAAATCATTTCTTGTTGCTGTTGCAGATAAATTAAATAATGCTGAAGAAGTAGAACCTGTTTTTAATCCAGTACAGCCGGAATAGTTACGTACCAACTTATTTGTATTAACCAATTCAGATTTACCATCACGTAAATCATCCATCCAAATAGTTGTATATTTTGTTATATTAGGATGTTTTAACATTAACTCTCTAGACATAAGAGAAATATCATAAGCAGAAGTTACATGACCATCTTCATCAATCCCATGACAATTTTTAAAAGTAGTATCTTTCATCCCTAACTCACGAGCCTTTTTATTCATTTCTTGTACAAATAATTCTTCACTACCACTTAAAAACTCTGCCATAGCAACAGTACAGTCATTAGCAGATACAACACAAATTGCTTTTAACATTTCGTCAACACTTAGTTCTTCGGTTTCGTCTAACCATATTTGAGAACCACCCATTGCACGAGCAGTAGCACTACAAGGAACTTTATCGGTTAAAGAAATTCTACCACTATCTAAAGCTTCCATAATTAGCAAAATTGTCATTACTTTAGTAACAGATGCAGGGCGAAGTTGTTCATGAGCATTTTGTTCATATAAAATTTTACCACTATTTTGTTCAATTAAAATAGCACCACCACAATCCAAATTTAAGGAACCAGAATTAGATGGTGTTTCTTTCGTTGTATTACTGGATGTTTCAACGCTACTAGACCATACATAAGTTGCATCAGTTGCTAAAACATAAGGCATTATCATAATTAAAATCATAAAACATAGAAATAATAATCTAAAAAATTTACACATACTACCCTCCTGTTATCAAATATATGCCTTTTTTTTAAATTAAGACCTTTTTAAGGGATCTTTATAATTTTTATAACAATGTTATCAGGGTTAGCTTCTGCTATTATTTTAATAGAAAAAGAGTTATTATTTTTAAATTTAAAGTCTACACTTCCATAAGAAACAGCGGCATCTTTTCCTTCTTCTACATAAGGTACTTTACTACTATGACCATGTCTTTCTATTACTTCTAATCCTGATACCTGTAAAACAGCATTATATAGAGTGCTACTTACTTGACATTTTCCTCCTCCATATTCTTGGAAAGTGTCGCCATCAGCATCAAAAGTATCTGCTTTTTGATAACCTTCACTTGGTTTAGCAGGGCCTAAAGTATTACAAAAAGAAAATGTTTCACCGAGGTTTAACAACTGTTTCAGATAATTCTTGACATGCAAGTTTTACATTGTTTTGCCTTGCTTCTGTTTTGGTATAAATAGTAGTAGTAAAAGTAGTAAGTTCTTCTTCTTTTTGAGGAGGTGGTGTATTATTTTCTAATCTGTTATTTTCTGCACTTGCTTTTTCAGCTTGATAATTATTATTTTCAACAGGTTTGTCTGAATTGCCACAACCTGTTAATATAAATAATAATGTTAACATTAAAATAAAAAATTTCATAAAAATCCTTTCCAATAAGAAATTGCAGTGGGTTATTATTCTAAATATCCATTACACATTAGTATTAACAAAAAATACAAAAATATTGACAAAAAACAAAAATATAGTATAATTATAATATATTAAAAAAAAAGGAAGTAGAAATATGATAGCTAAAATATGGCAAAAATTAGGATTAATTATTTTAGTCATAGCATGTTTATTTAATATAGTATCAAAAATTGTACATAAAGTATCTTTTAATGATGAACTAGTAGCATCAGCAGAATATGTGCAAAGTATTGAGGATAATAAAAATCTATAATAGTCTTGCTATTTTTTAGAAAGTATGTTAAAATAGTCAAGATAGTTTTTATGATAGGAAGGAAGAGGTGAAAGACAGTGAAAGAAGGAATACATCCAAATTACGGAACAAGTAAAATTATATGTGCTTGTGGTAATGAATTTGAAACGAATTCAACAAAACCAGAAATAAAAGTAGACGTATGTTCTAAATGCCATCCATTTTGGACAGGTAACTTAAAATTAAATACAACAGGTGGTAGAGCAGATAAATTCAAGAAAAAATATGGTATCTAAAAATAGTCGCTTCAGAAGAAGCGATTATTTTGTTAAGGAAAACAAAAATAATTTTTTTGCCTATTGCAAAAAGACTGTAGTAGTGATAAAATAATTTTGTTTTAAAAGGGAGTAGCTTTTTATTACTAATCAACAGTCGCGATAAGTTTTCCTTATCTGGTTAGTAAACTTTAAAATGGTAAGCAAGACTTTTAAAGAAAACAAGCATATAAAAAATAGCTTTGCTTTCTTTAAAAGTTTTTTTGTATGTAATTTTCTACACAACACTGTTCATTAATGAAAAGATTGCATAAGGAGGATATATGCTTGAAATAATATTATAGGAAGGAGTGTTTTAAAATTGACACAAAATTGGTTTAATTTATCTGTAGAGGAAACCAAGAATAGCTTAAAAACAGACATTGGAAAAGGTTTAAGTTTAAATGAAGTATCTAAAAGACAAGAGGAATATGGGTTAAATGAATTAAAGGCCAAGAAGAAAAAGAGTGTATTCATAAAATTTTTAGAACAATTTAAAGATTTTATGATTATTGTTTTAATTATTTCTGCAGTTGTATCAGGTATTGTTGGAATAATGGAAGGAGAAGGTATTACTGATACAATTATTATTTTAATTGTTATTATTGTAAATGCTATTATTGGTGTTGCACAAGAAAATAAAGCAGAAAAATCTTTAGAGGCATTGCAAAAATTAAGTAGCCATGCTGCTAAAGTAATGAGAGATGGAAAGTTAGTTGTTGTTCCATCAAATCAATTAGTTCCTGGTGATATTGTTATATTGGAAACTGGAGACTATATTCCTGCTGATTTACGTTTAATTGAAGCAATTAACTTAAAATCACAAGAGTCAGCTTTAACAGGCGAGTCTGTCCCAGTTGAAAAAACAACAGACAAAATAGATGATGAAAAAATAGGTATTGGTGATAGAACCAACATGTTATTCTCCTCAAGTTTAATTACGTATGGTAGAGGAAAAGGAATTGTTGTTGAAACAGCAATGAATACAGAAGTAGGGAAAATTGCAGATATTATCAATTCTTCAGAAGAAACAGCAACACCTCTACAAGAAAAATTAAATAAGTTAGGAAAAACATTAGGAATTGCTGCACTTGCTATTTGTGCAATTATTTTTATTGTAGGATTATTTTATGGAAAACCACCTATTCATATGTTTATGTCAGCAGTAAGTTTAGCAGTTGCTGCTATTCCAGAAGGATTACCAGCTGTTTCAACGATTGTACTTGCCATTGGTGTACAAAGAATGGTAAAGAAAAATGCAATTGTTAAGCGTTTACCAGCAGTAGAGACATTGGGAAGTGCTACTGTTATATGTTCTGATAAAACAGGAACATTAACTCAAAACAAAATGACAGTACAAAAAGTATTTTATAATTATAAATTAATTAATATTGCAGATATTCAAAATAGAGATGACGATTTAAAGAAACTTGTTTTTACAAGTATGCTTTGTAATGATACAAAGATTTCAGACAATCATCAATTAACTGGAGATCCAACAGAAACTGCTTTGGTAGATTTTGGCTTTCAATTGGACTTTAAACCATCTATTTATGGAATGATGCCAAGAGTTGGAGAAATTCCATTTGATTCTGATAGAAAGTTAATGACAACTGTTAATAAAGTAGAAGGAAAATATGTTGTATACACAAAAGGTGGTATAGACGAATTACTTGCTAGATGTAAGAATTGTTTAATTAATGGAAATGTAGAAAATAATTTAGAAGATTATAAAAAAGATATTTATAGTAATAATGAAAAAATGGCAAAAGATGCTTTAAGAGTACTTGGAATGGCATATAAAGAACTAGATTATGAGCCAACAGAAGAAGAAATTAAAAATATAGAAAATGACTTAACATTTATTGGTATGGTTGGTATGATTGATCCACCAAGACAAGAAGCCAAAGCAGCTGTTGAAAAATGTAAAACAGCTGGTATTAAACCTGTCATGATTACTGGGGATCATAAAATAACTGCTATTGCCATTGCAAAAGCTTTAGGAATATTAGAAAATGAAACAGAAGCAATTACAGGTAGTGAATTAGAGGAAATGAGTGACGAAGACTTAACTAAAAATGTAAGAAATTATTCTGTTTATGCAAGGGTATCACCTGAACATAAAGTAAGAATTGTAAGAGCATGGCAAGTAAATGGAGAAATTGTTGCAATGACAGGAGATGGTGTAAATGACGCACCGGCATTAAAAAATGCTGACATTGGTTGTGCAATGGGTATTGTAGGCACAGATGTTGCAAAAGAAGCAGCGGATGTAATTTTAACAGATGATAACTTTGCAACTGTAGTATCAGCAGTAGAAGAGGGAAGACGTATTTATGATAATATTCTAAAAGCAATTCAGTTTTTATTATCTAGTAATGTAGGAGAAATTATTACATTATTTGTAGCTATTATGCTAACACCACTACTAGCAAGTTGGTTTGGAATTGTAGATATTAAGGAATTAGAACCTTTATTGCCAATACACATATTATGGATTAATCTAGTAACAGATTCATTGCCAGCATTAGCTTTGGCATTTGACCATGCTAATAAGGATATAATGAAAAGAAAGCCAATAAAACCTGGTAAAGGAATTTTTACTAAAGGAATGACATTAAGGATTATTTATCAAGGAATTATGATAGGTACTATTACGTTAATTGCATTTTGTATAGGATTGGGAACACCAGGAGTTGAAGAGCATATGAAAATTAAAGTTGGGCAAACAATGGCATTTTGTGTTTTAGCATTATCTCAATTAGTACATGTATTTAATATTAGAAATAATAAAGAATCTATTTTTAAAACTGGAATCTTGAACAATTCTAAATTAATTTTAGCAATAATTACTTCTGCTACATTAATGTTTGTCATATTATTAATAGAACCTTTAAGAAACATATTTAGTATTTCCGCTCTACCAGTAGAAAATATTTTAGAAGTTATTTTATTGGTATTTTCACCAATTTTAGTTGTAGAAATATTTAAATTATTAAAAATAAATACAACAAAAGATGAAAATTAAATAAAAGATTGAATAATATGATAAATTGTGTTACAATAAAAATATAGTGAATTAGGAGGTGTTCTTATGGCTAATTATGAAGAAGAAGTTTGTGAAGATTGTATGTATTTTGGAAAAGAGGCTTGTGAAGACCCTAGAGTTGACAAAAAACACCAAGCATGCAGATGGTTTAAACGTAAATAAATTTTAAAAGACGGCAAATTTCATGTCGTCTTTTAACTTGACCATTTAAATATTATATGATAATATTTGCACATAATATATTATTTATATCATAATATATTATAATAATCATGTTTAGATTTAGACAAGATTATGACATTATTATAAAGAGGTGCCAATATGGGCATAATTGTACAAAAATTTGGAGGAAGTTCTGTAGCAGATACAGAAAAATTATGGAATGTTTGTAAACACATTCAAAGAGAGCTGGAACAAAAAAATGATGTTGTGGTAGTAGTATCAGCACAACGGGAAAACAACAGACAAATTGATTCGGAGAAGAACAGGAAATTACTTTACATCCTCAAAAAAGAGAACACGATTGTCTTGTTTCAATAGGAGAACAAATTACAATTGCAAAATTGTGTATGTGCTTAGAGCAAAAAGGAATTAAAGCTATTTCTTTGACAGGGTGGCAAGTGCCGATTATTACAGACAGTGTTTTTGGGGATGCTAACATTAAATTTGTGGGAAATGAGCGAATAAAAAAAGAACTAACCAAAGGAAATGTAGTTGTTATTGCGGGTTTTCAAGGAATAGACAAAGAAAAAAACATTACTACTTTAGGTAGGGGACGGTTCAGACACTACAGCAGTTGCTTTAGCAGCAAGTTTAAAGGCTGATAGATGTGATATTTACACAGATGTAGATGGTATATATTCAGATGACCCAAATGTAAAAAAAGATGCCATTAAATTTGAAATTATTTCTTATGAAAAAATGTTGGATTTATCAAATAATGGAGCAAAAGTATTGCATAATAAATGTGTAGAAATGGCACAACAATATAATGTACCAATTATTGTAAAATCAAGTTTTCAATATGAAGGAATAGGGACACTTGTAACAAATATTTAAAAGAGGAAAAAGTATATGAAGATAAAAGTGGAAACAAATATGCACAAAAAAAGGGATATAACAGTATATGTTGTATTAAGAATAATGGTTATTGCAACAATGATAACACAAATACTTCGAGGAAATTTTGAAAATGTTTTTATGTGTATTTTAACTTTAATTTTATTTTTAATACCAATCTTCATTGATAGAAAATTACACATAAAATTACCAAATACATTAGAAGTTATGATTTTATTGTTTATTTTTTCAGCAGAAATTTTAGGAGAAGTTAGAAATTTTTATGGAACTTTTAAACATTGGGATACTATATTGCATACGATTAATGGATTTTTGTGTGCTGCCATAGGTTTTTCTTTAATTGATATTCTGAACCGTTCTAACAAATTTCATACTAAAATGTCTCCTGCTTTTGTTGCTTTAGTCGCGTTTTGTTTTTCAATGACCATAGGTGTATTATGGGAATTTTTTGAATTTGGTATGGATTGCTTTTTCCATATGGATATGCAAAAAGACAGAATTGTTTCAACAATTTCTTCTGTTGCATTAAATGATCAAAAGGAAAATGTTCCTATTTTAATAGAAAATATATTATATACTAAAATCTATTCTTTAAAAGGTGGAGAATTAGTAGAAACAACAGTAAAAAATGGCTATTTAGATATTGGTGTTATTGATACAATGAAAGATTTATTAGTAAATTTTGTTGGTGCAATTGCTTTTTCAATTATTGGACTGCTTTATATAAAAGATAGAGATGAATATAAATTTGCAGAACAATTTATGCCAATGATGAAAACAGAAGAAGAAATAAGGAAAAACAAAAAAGAATTACAAGATTAGAAAGCTATACTACAAATTTAAAAGAAAATAATTTTCTTAAATTTCCTGTAAAAATATTCTTTTAGTATTTAAATTAAAAAATATATAAAAAACTAATTTGGTTTTTATACCGAATTAGTTTTTTTATTGTTCTAAAGTAGACAAGACATGAATATATATATTTTAGGCAAAAAACATTTTTGAAGGAGGAAAGAAGAATATGAATATAGAAGAAAGGAAAACAATGAATACAAGCATTATTCAAAATTTAGTATTAGAAAATCGAGGAAAGTTAAGTATATCTGGTGTTTTGGATGTGTTTAGTTTTGACGATCAAGTAGTTATATTAGAAACAGAACTAGGATTATTAACTGTAAAAGGAGAAGGCTTGAGAATTAACAAATTAAGTATTGATACATCTGAAGTAATTGTAGAGGGAAACATATGTAGTATTAATTACTCAGATAAAGAATTAGATAAAAAAAATTCTTCTTTTTTAGGAAAAATATTTAAATAGACAGGTGTGATTATGTGTGAACTCAAATCAAGCATACTTATTTTATATATTTATTCTTACAGGGATTATGATAGGTTTAGTATTTGATATATTTAGAATATTAAGAAAGAGTTTTAAAACAACAGACATATTAACATATATACAGGACAGTATCTTTTGGATAATTACAGGAGGTATTTTAATTTACACAATTTTTAAATTTAATAATGGAGAATTAAGAAGTTATGTTTTTTTAGGAATAATGCTTGGATTAACAATATATTTTATATTATTTAGTAAAGTTTTTATTAAGGTAAATGTAAAGATAATTCAAATAATAAAAAAACTACTTCAAATTACTATAAAAATTATATTATATCCGTTAAAAGTAATTTTTAGTTTTATACGCAAAATTTTATTAAAACCAATATCTTTTATATTCATCAATATTAGAAAAAATATTACAGATATTTTTAAAAAAATAGTTAATAGTAAAATCCAGAATAAATTATTACAAAAAAAGTCAAAAAAAATACGGTACTTAAAAGGATTTTACTATTTTATGTAGAAAAATATAAGTAATGAATAAAATAAATTGGAGAGTTTTGACGTACTTATGAAAAAAAAGTTGAATAACAAAAAAAATTTTAAAAAATTAATATTTGGCGCTATATTTATTTACGTTCTTTGTATATTTATAAATCAACAACAAACATTAAATTCTTATAAAACAGCTAAGGAATATAATGAACAAAAATTGGAAGAAGTAAAAGAGCATCAAGAAAGTCTTATAGCTATGAAAGAAAATGTTAATTCTAATGAATATATTGAAAAAATTGCTAGAGAAAAGCTAGATATGTATTTGCCAAACGAAAAAATATATATGGATATAAGTAAATAATGAGGCTTATTGTATAAATAAAGCCTCATAACTTTTGTTTCTATTACATTTCCTATAAATTTTAAAATTAAATATAACCTATACAAGTAAATTATTATAAGGGGGCTATAATAATGAATTTTGAGGACTTAACTCTTATAGAACTAAAAGAGTTAGCAAAGGAAAAAGGTATTAAAAATTATTCAAAATTACATAAGAATGAATTAATAGATGAATTAACTAATATAAAAAATGTAGATTCTAACACAGAAGAAAATGTAACTATTACTGAAGATGATAGATATAAATTAACAACAGATGGGGATGAAATTGTAGAAGGAATACTTGAAGTATTACCAGATGGATATGGTTTTTTAAGAGGTGATAACTACTTGCCAAGTCCAAAAGATGTATATGTTTCACCTGTACAAATAAGAAGATTTCGACTAGATACTGGTGACAAAATAAAAGGAATTATGAGAACACCAAAAGAAGGTGAAAAATTCCCGGCACTTATTTTTGTTGGTGAAGTAAATGGACAACATCCTGAAAATGCTATGAAACGCAAATCTTTTGACGACTTAATTCCTATTTATCCTAATAAACGTTTAAAGTTAGAAACAACATCCTCTGAATATACAATGCGTTTAATGGATTTATTGTCTCCCATAGGAAAAGGACAAAGAGGAATGATAGTTGCACCTCCTAAAGCAGGAAAAACAACTATTTTAAAAAAAATAGCCAATAGTATTACTGCAAACAATCCAGACATAGAATTAATTGTGCTACTAATTGATGAAAGACCTGAAGAAGTTACCGATATGAAACGCTCTATCAAAGGAGATGTTATTTATTCTACATTTGATGAAGTACCAGAACATCATGTTAAAGTGGCAGAAATGGTTCTTGAAAGAGCAAAAAGACTTACAGAACAAAAAAAGGATGTTGTTATATTATTAGATAGTATTACACGTTTAGCAAGAGCATACAACCTTGTTATTCCATCTTCAGGAAAAACATTATCAGGTGGTTTAGACCCAAGTGCATTGCATAAACCAAAACGATTTTTTGGTGCTGCTAGAAATACAGAAGATGCAGGTAGCTTAACAGTTCTTGCTTCAGCATTAGTAGAAACAGGAAGTAGAATGGATGATGTTATATTTGAGGAATTTAAGGGAACTGGAAATATGGAAGTTCATTTAGATAGGAAACTTTCAGAAAAACGTATTTTCCCTGCAATTGATATTAATAAGTCAGGAACTAGAAGAGAAGACTTATTGTTAACACCAAAAGAATTAGAAACTGTATTCTCATTAAGAAAAGCTATGGTAAATATGAATAGTGCAGATATGACAGAACAGTTAATTAGTCAAATTATTGCTACAAAAAACAATGAAGAATTTATTGAAAAAATGCAACATGTTTTAAAAAATAGATAATAATCAAAAACAAGGAGGAAGTAATAATGAAATTAAATGTAAAGAAAATTATTTTAGTTGTTTTACTAATTGTGCTAATTGTCATTGGTATATGGGCTGGAATTGTGCTAACAACGCAAACAGAACAAAATGAAAAAGGAGAGCAAGAAACATCCAATATGAATGTAATAGACAATGATGTAATTAGCCAAAACTTAACTAATAATGTAGAAATTATGGACAATACAATAGATTCTAACAATACTAACAGTAATATAAATATTACAACTTCTAATAATGTTATAAACGACAATACAACTTATGACAATCTTTCTAGTAAAGAGGAGGAAAAAAAGGAAGATTTAAATAGTTATTTGGAAAAATTTTCTTTAATTTGCTATTTAGATGAAAGAACAAAAAATTTAGAAAAAGAAATAAAAAGAAATGAAGATTATATTGATATTGCTATGCATATTGCAAAAGAATCTAATGCTTTAGGTACAACAGTAGAAGGAAAAGAAGCTGCTTCAAAATCTGTTATTAATGCTATTATTTCAGAAATAAGAGGCAGAACCACAGAAAATTTAGAAATTGCTAATATTTTATATAGTTATGACAATTCTACAGAACAATATTATTCTATTCACACAGATAATCGAATTGCACATATACTACAAATATTGGAAAATACAACAGAAAATGGGGTAGTAGAGGTAAAATATACATGCTGTTTTCCAAATGAAACGCAATTAGCTAATAATGATTTTTCAGGATTAGGAAAATATGTTATTACAATGGAATTAAAAGAAAATTCTTCATATAAATATAGCAAATATAGAATTCAAAATTATGAATTTGTTGTGGAATAAATTTTAAAAGATGTAATAAGGAGGGGGTATTCTAGGATGCCTCCTTTATTAATGCTTTTATTTTTTCAATATTATAATATAGTTCTGTTTTTATATATATTAATTTTATATCATTTAATTTAAATATTTTTTCTAAAAATAGGTCTCTTTCCTTTCTGTCTATACTATTATGTGTTTTATCGTTTAGTTCTATACAATATTTAACCTTATTTTTTTCTTCATCATAAAGTATAATTATATATATATTATAACATATAATTAATTATATGTTTGTTGAAAACTGTCGAATAAAATAAAATATAATTTATTATTAATTATTAATTTACAGATATCATTTTACTCTTATTATTAAAGAAATAGTTATTGAGTAGGAGGGGGATAGTTTCTCTAATTTATTTTCATCATATATAACATTGCACAAAATAAAAGTTTTACGCAATGCGATGTAGGGGTAAAATATAAAGAGTATAACTTGTACTCCTTGATACTACTTGCTTTTAAGCTTTTATTAATTTATCAGTTTATTGTTATATTACTAATTTTATTCTTTTTATTATTTTAGATTATTAGTTATCTATTTGTTATTTTTGCTTCTTTCTAAAATCAATTTTAAAGCCTTTTTATATTATACTTATATAATTAGTTATTCTTTCATTTTAATCTACTTATTTTTTCTATAAATTTTACTTAATATACTAAAATTAGCCTTAAACCCCAATTTGCCTTATTTTGTAGTAATAAAAACTATATGTCTTAAAAATAAAAACGCCTTAAAATCGATTCTCGTGCGTCGTATTTTTAGTCATTTTTTAGCTTTATATAAAACTCCTGTAAAATAGCTTATCTTAAGTAATTTTATATATTTTACATATTAATGATATAGCTTTAGTATTTATTTAGACATATAACTTAATTACTAAAATATAAAAATGCCTTAAAAACGATTTTAAGCTTAATGCAAATATCTTTTATATGGATAAATAATATTTTCGTTTAATTGCTAAAATTTAAAAAATTGATTAATGTTTATTAATATTATTATAATGAAATTATATATAATAAAGTTATTAGTTATCTTAAAATTTCAAAATTATATTTATAATATGTAATCTAATTTATAAATTTTAAATTTTTTATTAATTTATAATTATTTTATAAT
>OLPF01001304.1_pt1 | contig 21456 bp, 13 predicted proteins | sample 1673121 | NCBI WGS metagenome assembly OLPF01 (sample SAMEA3136756, study PRJEB25190) | human gut metagenome
AAAAATAAGAATAAAAATATAACCCGAAAAATTATTATTAAAATAATACATATGTTACCATTTAAATGTCAATATCTAAAAAACTTTCTTACAAAACTAGTGTACTTTTTACACAAAAAAGGTAATCAAAAATAAAATTTACTAGGTTTATTTTATGATTACCTTTATAATACATGGCTTTTATTTTAAACAAGAGGGGTAAATAGTCTGCAAATAATTTCAATTATTTTCTCAAAAATAGGCCTTCTCATGAAATCTTTTAAATTAATTTTATTTGAATTTTCAAATATTTCGTTAAAATCATCAAGCATTTTCCTCTCACATGATGTCTTATACATTATACTCATACACTCATAATTTAAATTAAAACTTCTATAATCAAAATTTACACTACCAGCAATGCAGAAGTTGCCGTCTATTAAGAATAATTTAGAATGTATAAATCCAGGAACATATTCATATATTTCAATTCCAGCCTCAAGACAAATTTGGTAAAAAGATTTTGTAATTTTATTTACCAAAATTTTATCTGGTACACCTGGTACAGCTATTCTAACTCTAACTCCTTTCCTTGCAGCAGTAATTAGGGATATAGCAACGCTTTCTGGAAGTACCAAGTATGGTGTTGCTATATAAATATATTTTTCAGCATTATATATAGCATTTACATATGCAGCTTCTATAGAGTTTTTATTATTTTCAGGCGATTGTTCTACAGACATCACATATCCTGCCTCATCTTCAAAGTTATCTGCTATTTGTTTTATATACTCGTCATAATTAAAACTCTTATTCAATATTTTTTCATACATCCTACCAAACATAACTATATAGCTTTTTACAGGTTTTCCATATAACTTGATACCGCCATCTTTCCAATATCCATATTTTTCATCAACGTTTATATATTCATCTGCTATATTAATTCCTCCAGTATAAACACATCTTCCATCTATAACGATAATTTTCCTATGATCTCTAAAAGAAGCATATCTTATAACGTTAAAAATATTATTATTGAAGAATATAAGTTCTATTTTTTTCTCTGCTAAATAGCTTTGGAGTTTCTTTGGTTTTTTAAAAATACTTCCAAGAGAATCTGCGATTATTTTAACCCTCACTCCCTGATTTGCTTTTTCACACAAAATCTTTAATATCTTGTCTAATAAATCTCCTTTTGATATTATATACAGCTCAATTAATATATATTTTTTTGCATTTTTAAGCTCAGCTATTAAAGACTCAAAAAATTCTTCACCAGTTTTTAAATATTCAATTCCTTGGCTTTTATATATTGGAAATCCTACCATTTTGTACAAATAATTAAATTCCATATTCTTTGTATTGTCTTCAATACTATCTAATAATTCAAAATTGTCCATTAAATATTTCGATGAATCTTGATTTATCTTTTTTATTCTTTCTAATTCTTTTTTAGAATATCTACTGTATCCAAATATAAAGTACACAATTATTCCAATTACAGGTATTAAAGTTATTATAAAAAACCAATATAATTTATATGTAGCACTATCTTTTCTAAACATTATATAAAATATTAAAGCCATTTTTACTACAAAATATATAACTCTAAAGGTACTTATTAAAAAAGATGCTTTTACATATGTAAAATAAAATACAAATACTTCAAATAAAATAAATAATATCAGTTCAAATACTTTTAACACATTAAGTGCAATCTTTACTAAATCTCTTTTTTTCTTTCTTTTTTTATTTATATCTTCCATAATATCACTATTCTTATTATTTGCTCAGCGTTTACTTATATGCAAAAAACAAACTTTTAGATAAAATAAAATATCTAAAAATTTGTTTTTAATTTACTTTTATTTATTTTTCATATCCATACTTCTTATAAAATTCTTCTTTAAATTCTATAAGTCTCTCTTCTTGTATAGCCTCTCTTACATCTTCCATAAGTTTCGTTAAAAATCTTAAATTATGTATAGATAAAAGCCTTGCTCCAAGTATTTCCTTTGCTTTAAAAAGATGCCTTATGTAACTTCTTGTATAGTTTTTACAAGTATAGCAATCACAATCTTGATCAAGTGTTGTAAAATCATAAGTATGGCAAGCGTTTAACATATTTAGCCTTCCATAATGTGTTAATGCTGTGCCATTTCTAGCCATTCTAGTTGGGAGAACACAGTCACACATATCAACACCAGCTAATACCGCTTCTATTAAATAATCAGGTGTCCCAACTCCCATTAAATACCTTGGTTTGTTTTCAGGCAAAAGTGGTGCTGTATACCTTAATATATCCAAAAACTCTTCTTTAGGCTCACCGACACTAATTCCACCAATAGCATATCCTGGAAAATCAAGCTCTATTAAATCTTTTGCACTTTTTTCTCTTAAATCTTTAAAAAAACCTCCTTGCACTATTCCAAATAATGCTTGATTTTCTGTGTTTTTATGTGCATCTTTACAACGCTTAGCCCACCTTGTTGTCCTTTCCATTGATTTTTCAACATATTCTCTTGTAGCACCATATGGAGCACACTCATCAAAACACATCATAATATCAGAACCTAGAGCATTTTGTATCTCCATTGCCTTTTCAGGTGATATAAATTTTTTAGTTCCATCTATATGTGATCTAAATTCTACGCCCTCTTCTGTTATCTTTCTTAATGCTCCCAAACTAAAAACTTGAAATCCACCACTGTCTGTTAGAATATTTCTATCCCATCTCATAAACTTGTGTAAACCACCTGCTTTTTTTATTAATTCATGTCCAGGTCTTAAAAAAAGATGATATGTATTTGATAATATTATATTTGCCTTAACATCTTGTTTTAATTCTTCTGGTGTCATAGCTTTTACAGTTGCTTGAGTTCCAACAGGCATAAAACAAGGTGTCAGAACGTCACCATGTGGCAGATGCATTACTCCAAGTCTTGCCCCTGTTCTTGGGTCTATCTTTTTTATTTCAAAATTTAACGCTTGTTTTTCTTCCATATACTATATCCTTCCTTTTAATACTTCCTCCCAATGATTTATAACATATGTACTATTATCTGTCATTTCTCCATTTTCGTACATTTTCTTAAATTCATCTATATCAACATACTTTGCATCACATGCTTCATTATCTGTAAATTTTACATCATTAATATCAAAATTTTTATAAAATACATACACGTCTCTTATCTTAAAATCTTCTTTAATAATATCAGTAAAAAGTAATTTTCCAAAACCAAAATCAAGCTGTAACCCTAGCTCTTCTTTTATTTCTCTTATAATAGCCTCTTTACTATTTTCCCCACTTCTTACTGATCCACCATTACATTCCCAAAGAAGTGGCAAATGCTTTTTGCTCTCGGAACGCTTTGAAATTAATATTTTATTATTATCATTTACAATAATTGCATCTACTATAAGACGATATTCTCCGTCTTTTAATTTATCTATCCCACGTCTTATAGTTTTTCCTGTAACTTCTTTTTTTTCATTATATACATCTAATATTTCATGCATAAAGTAAGTATACCTCCTATTTTATATCAGTGATAAACATAGCATCACCAAAGCTAAAGAATCTGTATTTTTCTTCAACTGCATGAGTGTACGCACTCATTATATTTTCTTTTCCAGCAAGAGCTGAAACAAGCATAATAAGAGTTGATTCTGGCAAATGGAAATTTGTAATCAAACTATCAATAATTTTAAACTTATAGCCTGGATAAATAAATATTGAAGTTTCTCCAGATGCTGGGTATATTTTTCCATCGTCTTTTGAAGCGCTTTCAAGTACTCTACAAGTAGTAGTCCCAACAGAAATTACTTTTTTTCCTTCCTCTTTAGTCTTATTTATTATATCACATACCTCTTTTGAAATTTTAAAGTACTCACTATGCATTTTATGTGTTTCTACATTTTCTACTTTTACTGGTCTAAAAGTACCAAGTCCTACGTGGAGCGTAACATAACACACATTTACCCCTTTTTCTTCTACTTTTTTTAAAAGTTCACGTGTCCAATGTAGCCCTGCTGTAGGCGCTGCTGCAGATCCTAAGTTTTTTGCATACACTGTCTGATATCTATCTTTATCTTCAAGTCTTTTTGTAATGTATGGTGGAAGTGGCATAGTTCCAAGTTTATCCAAAATTTCATTGAATATACCTTTATATGAGAATTCTATTACCCTTTCACCATCCTCTAGTATATCAACTACAACTGCTGAGAGTAAAGCCTCATCGAAAATTATCTTTGTACCAATTTTTAATTTTTTTCCTGGCTTTGCTAAAACTTCCCATCTATCATTTTCTATATTTTTGAGAAGAAGTACTTCAATTACCTCTTCTTTTTCTTCTCTATGACCATATAGTCTAGCTGGAATAACCTTTGTATCATTTAGTACTAAAGTATCTCCCTTTTCTAAATATTCAATTATATTTTCAAAACTCCTATCAAAATATTTACCTGTTTTCTTATCAAGAACAAGCAATCTTGACTTTGCTCTATCCTTAAGTGGTGTCTGAGCTATCAATTCTTCTGGTAAATAATAATTAAAATCACTAGTTTTCATCATTTTCCTTTCTTTATGTTACAAAAGAACATAATGCTTATTTACATAACATTTATTATACCAAAAAAGTATACATTTATCAACATATTTACCTAAATCTTATTATTATATTTTCCTTTATTACTAAAATAAAAAAGCTCTATCTAAGCACTAGATAAAGCCTTTAAATTTATCTTAAAAATCCATTTATTATTTCTTCTTCTGCTTGTTTTTGACTAAGTCCTAAACTCATAAGTTTTATAAGTTGTTCCCCTGCAATTTTACCAATAGCAGCCTCATGTATCAGACTTGCTTCTACTGAAGAGGCTGTAATTTCAGGCGTAGCCGTAACACTTGCATTATCTTTTACTATTGCATCACACTCGCTATGAGCAAAGCACTTATTATTTCCATATATTTTAGAAACAAATTTTTGCTTTGAACTACCTTCTGCAACAGATCTAGAAACAACATGCGTACTTGAATTTTCCCCATTTAAATTAACTTCAAATACAGTTTTAGCTTCTTGAGCACCTGAAGTTAGTATTTTCTCTGATACTACAAAATTTGTGTCATCTTCTAGTGTGGCATTTGTTTCTCTTATCGTAGAGTCTACACCTTTTATTTGTACTGAATCCATTTCCATCGAACTACCACTTTTTAAAAATACATTTGTTACTGGATTTAAAACTCTTTTACCAGTACCTTCCCCTTCTCCATAATGTTTTTCTATATATTTTACTCTTGAATTTTCTCCTATATAAAAAGTATGAATCCCATCATGTTTTGAAAGCTTTTCATGATCATTATGAATACCACATCCTGCTACTATAACTACATCGCAATCTTTTCCTACATAAAAATCATTATATACTAAATCATTCATTCCACTTTCTGTTAATATTACTGGTATATGTAAAGATTCCCCTTTTGTACCATCTTTTATAAAAATATCAATTCCTGGTTTATCTTCTTTAGGTACTATATTTATATTATTTGTTACTTTTCTTTCAATTCCTTTTCCATCTTTTCTTATGTTATAGGCTCCTTTTCTTAATCTTTTTATATCAACTATGCTTGATAATAAACTACTATCTATACTTGTTAATCTTTTCTGCATTAACATATCCTCCTAAAACTTACAACACTTCTTATTTTTATTTACTCCATCATCTATTTTCATTATATCAGATGATTTTAAAATGTTTTCTACTTTTCCATCTTTTATTAGCACAACTTCATCTGCAATATTTAAAATTCTTTCTTGGTGAGATATTACAATAGTAGTACCTTTAATTATATTTTTAATGTCTTCAAATATTTCAGTTAATTTACTAAAACTCCAAAGGTCAATACCTGCTTCTGGTTCATCAAATACAGTAAGTGATGAATTTTTAGCTATTACTGACGCAATTTCTATTCTCTTTAGTTCTCCACCAGAAAGTGATGAAGAAACTTCTCTTTCTAAGTATTCTCTTGAACAAAGTCCGACTTTAGATAAAATACTACACGCTCTTTGTCTGTTCATATCTCCTCTACTTGCAATTTTTAATAAATCAAAAACTGTTATACCTTTAAATTTAACAGGTTGTTGAAAAGCAAATGAAATCCCCTCGTTTGCTCTCTCATCAATTGACATATCTGTAATATCTTTCCCATTAAATATTATCCTACCACTATCTGGTTTTTCTATCCCCATAATAATTTTAGCAAGCGTAGATTTTCCACTTCCATTTGGCCCAGTTATTGCCAAAAACTTATTGTCTTCTACTTTTAAATTTATTCCCTTTAATATTTTTTTATTATCTCTTTCAAACTTAATATCAATTAGTTCTAACATTTTTTCCTCCCACTCATCAATTTGTTCTTTACTTCATATTTAATACATTTCTTGCATTTTTCTGAGGTTTCACTACAATTGCATAAACTACCTAAATCTAAAATTTTTTCCACTAATAAATCAATTTTATTTATTGTATCCTGAGAAAGACAACTTTTAAGAGACGAAGCCTCTTCACATGCTACCTTTTTATCTACTCCTAAAATCTCACACAAAAAATTTTGCATTGTATCTTGATTTTTAATGATATTCTTAGCAACATTACTTCCTTTATCAGTAAGTACAATACTTCCATATGATTTGTAAGAAACTACACCTTGTTGGTCCAGTCCTTTTATAGAACGACTCACACTTGGTTTTGATACATTTAGTTTTTTTGCTATATCTGTTACTCTAACGTCTTTGTTTATATTTTGTAGAATGTATATTGCTTTTATATATTCTTCTTGAGATTTGGTTAAATTCATTTTTTCTCCTATTTGTTAGCTTAGGCTAACATTTTATTATATTATTTGAATTTTGTCAACATATATACCTTTTCTGAGTTTTAATATTAAATATAATTTTTTAGAATATGAAATAAAACCTATTATTCTAAATTTTTAAAATGTATATTACAGGAACAATAATTAATAAAGATATAAAAATTAAACCTTTTTGTATAATACTTGTACCTCAACTATTAAAATACCTTGTTTTTCTAACAAAAAAATGGTATAAGTATATATTAGTAATACCTGATATTATTTTAAATTGTTTAATATTATTTATAAAAAATTTAGTTTGTGGCATCCATTACAAAAAGATACTTTCTAAGCCACAAAGGAGGAAATATGTTTAAATTACATTCAAATTTTAAACCAACAGGAGACCAACCAGAAGCAATTGAAAAGCTCACAAATGGTCTTAAAAATGGTAACAAGTTTGAAACCCTACTTGGTGTAACAGGTTCTGGTAAAACTTTTACCATAGCAAATATAATAGAAAAAGTAAACAAGCCTACAATAATTTTAACCCATAATAAAACCTTAGCAGGTCAACTATATTCTGAATTTAAGGAATTTTTCCCAGAAAATGCAGTTGAATACTTTATTTCATATTATGATTATTATCAACCAGAAGCCTATATTGCATCAACTGATACATATATCGAAAAAGATAGCAGTATTAATGATGAGATAGATAAGTTACGCCATAGCGCTACAGCAGCACTGTTCGAGAGAAAAGATGTAATAATTGTAGCATCAGTTTCAGCAATATACTCTTTAGGTTCACCAGACGATTATACTAATATGGTACTTTCTGTTAGACCAGGCATGAAAAAAAGTATGAAAAATGTTATAGATGAACTAGTATCTTTGCAATATGAAAGAAATGATATAGAATTTACGCGTGGCAAATTTAGAGTTCGTGGAGATATACTAGACGTTTTTCCTGTAGCAAATCAAGATGAAGCTGTAAGGCTTGAATTTTTCGGTGATGAGATTGATAGAATATGTATCATAGAACCTATATCTGGTAAGGTAAAATCGGTATCAAAACACGAATTCATATATCCTAAATCTCACTATGTTATTCCTAAAGAAAAAATTGACAGTTCAATTAAAAGAATCAGAGAAGAACTTAATGAAAGAGTAAAATACTTTAAAGATAGAAATAAGTTAGTAGAAGCATATAGAATTGAGCAAAGAACAAATTTTGATATAGAAATGTTGCAAGAAACAGGTTTTTGTCAAGGAATAGAAAATTACTCTGCAGTCTTATCAGGAAGAGCCCCAGGTTCTGCTCCATATACATTGTTTGATTATCTAGGAGATGATTTTTTAGTTGTAATCGATGAATCCCACGTTACTGTACCACAAATTAGAGGAATGTATAACGGAGACCGTGCAAGAAAAGAATCACTTGTTGAAAATGGATTTAGACTTCCATCAGCATTTGATAATAGGCCTCTTAATTTTAAAGAATGGGAGGGAAAAATAGGTCAGACTATATTTGTCTCTGCTACACCTGGAGAGTATGAAACAAAAAATTCTTCTCTTATTGCAGAACAAGTAATAAGACCAACTGGACTTTTAGATCCAAAAATAGAAGTAAAACCTATCGACTCCCAAATTGAAGATTTAATAAATAATATACATGAATGTACAAAAAATGGTGAAAGAGTACTTGTAACAACTTTAACTAAAAAAATGGCTGAAGAACTTACTAGTTATCTACTTGCAAAAGACATAAAGGTAAGATATATGCATTCTGATATTAAAGCTCTAGAAAGACTTGAGATAATAAAGGATTTGAGACTTGGAAAATTTGATGTTTTGGTTGGAATAAATCTACTACGTGAAGGACTTGATATTCCTGAAGTATCACTAGTAGCTATTTTAGATAGTGACAAAGAAGGTTTTTTAAGAAGTGAAACTTCCCTTATTCAGACTATTGGAAGAGCCGCAAGAAATGCTAATGGAAGGGTCATCATGTATGCCGACGAACTTACAGATTCAATGGAACGTGCAATTTATGAAACGAATAGAAGAAGAAAAATACAAGAAGACTACAACAAAAAGCATAATATAACTCCACAAAGTATTAAAAAAGATATTCGTGAATCTATACAAGCTACATTTAAAGAAGAACAAGAAGAAATTCTTTCTAATAAGAATGAAGAATCATTAGAAGAAACTATAGAAAGACTAACTAAAGAAATGATGGAAAGTGCAAGGAAATACGATTTTGAAAGAGCAGCCGCTCTTCGTGATTTAATAAAGGACTTAAAAGAATAAAAAATTACCCGGAGAAAATCTCTCCGAGTAATTTTTTAAAGTCATATATTCAATTTATATTCCTTTACAACAGATAAAAAAATAATATCCAACTCCCCTATTTTCTCCTTAAAGTTATTTTTATCTATACTAGGAACTATATCTGATACAATGGCATCAAACCTTTCTTTCGCCCTTTTAGAATTTTCACTACAAATCCGTTTTCCATTCCGAATTTCCATAAATCTTCCTATCTTGTATTTTTTTCTTGCCTCTTTAGCCAAAAAATTTTTTAGAACTTCATTTGTATTTTGTAGAGCATTTGTACTTCTTTTGCTAAGAGCCATAGAATAGTTCTTACCATTTTGCTTTAGATAAACATAAGCGGTTATTCTACCTCCAAAATAGTCTTCTCCTAAAGTTATTTCGCCAAGTTTAGGAATAAGACGTACTACATCTTCAATACGAGAATAGTTTTGTAGCTTAAGCTTACGTTCTTCTTCCTTGAATTTGTTTTTTATAAAAAGAGTGTTGATCTTCTCTTTTAAATTAAATACGCTATAATCGAACTGATCACAACATAAAATAAGGAGAAGTTTTTTTCCAGAAAAAAGATATTCTTTGTTTAGTGAAAATAATTCTTCCCGAGTAAGATTAACATATAAGGATTCTATACCTTTAGAATACATAACAGGAATCTTTTTTGACCCTATATATATTCCTTTTGAATACATATTTTTCCTTTTATGCTTCTTTGAAGAGTACTTGTTCTTAGCTTTATCGTCAGCACTGCATGACTTATTATCACTTCCAAGAAGTTTTCCCATATAATATATCTCACTTCTAGTACTATTTTCCTCTACAATCTTTCTTACCTCGAATAGTTGCGGAGCTATTTTGAGCATAATGTCAAGACTAACAATGCTTGCCATAGTAATGCAACATATTTGTTTCTTTGAAGAAGAATCTAAATATTCCTCAATATTTTTTGGAATACCAACAATATACTTAGCACTAGATAAGTTTATTACACTCTTTTCATTTATTAGTCTGTAAGGCCCAGTAACAGAAGATGCTTCAAAAAAGTTGTCCACAAGACCATAAATACATGAAAGTAAAATATCATCACGCAGATTAGTACTCCCAAAATTTACTACTCCATCTAAAGAGGTGTAAAGTTTTGAAATATATTCCTTTACTCTAAAATAACTTTTGCGTGATACTCTCATCATGTCAAAATCAACATAAGGTAATTTTGATATATAGTTATATACATCAAGTTCTGCAAGCAAATCTGAGGTTGCCTCATCTGTAAAATTGGAATAATTTGAGCACTCTTCCCTTATAAGAAGAGTTCCTACTTCCAATATAGCTACAATCGTTATAACATCATCAACCACTCCGAGTTCATCTGCAGCTATTATCATTCTGGCAAATCTAGACGAAATAGGAATCTTACTCATCTTCTTTCCTATATCAGTTATTTTACCACAATTAAAAGCACCGAGTGATGTTAACATACTTTTAGCTTGTTTTAAAGCCTCCATATTAGGTTTGTGGAAAAAATTAAACAAAGTTACATCTATTCCATTTGCGGCAAACTTTAGTATAATTTGGTCTAGTGCCATACGCTGAATTTCAGGTGCCCGATATTCTTCTCTACGCTCTATAGTTCTTTTGGAACATAATATATATATTCCATCTTTTGTCCTTCCTGCTCTTCCTTTTCGTTGAAGACAATCGGATTTACTTACATCCCTTAAATAAAGACCTTGTATACCGTTTATTGTTTCAATTCTCTTTTCCTTTCCAGAGTCTACAACAGCATCTATATCAGGAATTGTTATTGAAGTTTGGGCCACATTAGTCGAAACTATTATCTTAGGAGAATTATACGATTCAAAACATTTCTGCTGTTCTTCCTCTTCAAGTTCACTATGAAGCGGAAGGATTATTGCCCCCTTTATTTCACATTTTAATCTATATATAGTTTCTTCGATTTCTTTTTTTCCAGCTACAAACGCAAGAACATTTTTTCCCATTCCGTAAAGGGTCAATATATCAGTTACCATATCATATGTCGACGGTTCTTCTGTTACGGTATAACTTTTCCCTTCCACCTTTATAACGTTTGCCCTACCTTCAAAATATTTGCAGATTTCTTCTTCATCCAAAGTTGCACTCATAATAACAACTCTAAAATTGAGTGTATTATCTACAATTTTTTGCTTTATCCAAGCAATAAGCGCCTCGACATTGATATTCCATTCATGAACTTCATCAATTATAAGTACCTTATTTTTCACTTCTTCTCTTGTCGAAAGTTCAAATAAAAGCTGCCATCCATCCGTACAATAAAGTATTTTGGTATCTTTACTATATGACTTTTCAAATGCTGTAGAATATCCCACATAACTTTTGTACTCATCATCTATTAACTCTTTCTGAGAAAGCGCCAAATTCTTAGTTGCAATTCTTCTTGGTTCTGTTACAAAAACTCTATATCCACTCTTACATAAGAATTGTGGAACCATTATAGACTTTCCAGATCCAGTTTGACCTGTTATAATTGTAATAGATTTTTTCATAACAGAGTCTAAAATTTCTTTTTCATAAGCATTAATCGGTAAATCCATTTTCGGTTCCTCCACCTTATAATCTTAAATAAAAAACAATATTATAAAGAATAATTTTTTTCTTTATTTTACTGTTATTGATACTAGAATTATAACATCGTATACATAAAAAGTCAATTATACTGCCTTTTTGTCAAAAAAAATTTGACATTGTTTTTATATCATGATAACATTTTATATGTATATAGAAGAAATGGCACAAATAAATTTATAAGTGCTTATTCCAGATTAAAACTTTAGGAGGTATTTTATGAAAAAGTTTTTCTTTGTTGTTTTTATGGCTATTTTGCTTTTAGTTGTTGGATGCAACGAAAACAATGCAGGCAGTAACCCAAAATTAATAAACCAGAATTTATTAATTTTAAGAAAGGAGAAAAAAGATGACACATCAGTATTTTACTATATAATGGGATTAGAAGAATCAATAAATACAAATTCTCAACCAAATGATTTAAGGGATACAAAACTTTACATGCAGTTTGAAGATACGTACAATGGTGAAGAGATTAAAATTCCAATTACAATCACTTGCAATGAAGAAAGTTATACTTTTAAAAGTACTTTATTTCCTGGAAGCACTAATATGACATTTATAGTTTTTACAGACTTTTTAAAATCTTCAAAAGAAGTTACCTGCACGCTTCCAAAATCTGTATATATAGATAGTGTCTATGCAGAACTTACAGACGAAGATTACTCTTACTACATAACTTCAAAATTGGAGGAAAGTAAAACTACCAAATATATTAATAATACTCCAACAGTTAAAGTAGAAAGCACTAAAGAAGAAAATTATAGTACTCCATTGCAAAGTACTAAAGAAAATAATTCCACAATTACTATTGAAGATATAACTTGGAAAGAAACTTCAATAAATGCTACTGAAATGTCCATAAATATTAATGCTTACTATTCTAAAGAAACTCCATACGATAATTCAAAAGATGTTAATAAATATTTAAAAGATGATGTTGTAAAAGTAACTGCTACTACAGATACAGGATACTATAAAATAATTGGTGGAACATATATTAAAAAAGACTTTTTGAAAGAATGTGAATGATATCAAAATAGAGCTAAATTTTAGCTCTATTTTTTTATATACAGCAAAAATTCGGGTTGCTTCAAAAATTGCAATCCGAATTTTTAAATTGCTCAATTAATCGGTTGGAAGATTTAAACCTGTTTTAGAGTTTGCATCTGTTGGACACCAAACTTTATCATCCTTGCCTAAATCATAAAACGTTTTTCCGCAATAAATACACGCTATGTAATATCCTTTTTTTGAAGTACTTGCGGTGTGAGTATGTCCAGCTGTACATGTCCATGTTCCATTCCAATGATAGTTTCTTACAACATAGTTTTTATAATTACCACCTTCTGGAATGGCGGTTAATAATTTATCTCCACCAGAAGAATGTGTATGTGAGTTATTAGACCAATGTGCATATAATGTCGTATTTGATTTTACTGTATAAGAGCTTCCTGCTCCCCCTACTCTTGTACCTCCACTTGCCGCTGTATACCATCCTTGGAAAGTATAACCACTTTTTGGATTAGGCATAGGAAGGTAAACACTTCCATTTACAGTAGAAGAAGTAGAATTATATTTTGCGGTTAAAGTACTAGTTACGTTATTACTTGACGAGAATGTATATTCATTTCCAGATATGCTTCCGTAGAAAGTTGCAGATTTAGTCCAACTGTCAAATGTGTATGAGTAAGTTATGGTTTTCGTAGCAGTAGAAGATTGAACACTTCCAGAACCAATTCCATAATTAAATGTTACTTTGTAATCTGTAGATGACGTAGTGTTTCCTTTAGTAGCTTCACACTTTAATTTTGTATTATAATTTTGTGTATAAGACGTATTTGTTTTAATAGTAACTGAGCTGGACGCAGAAGATGGTGACCATACCTTTACACTTCCACCAGCTGGATTTATTGTTAGTGTTGACTTATGTATAGTCCAATGTGCATAAAGTTTTATCGAACTTACTACACCACTACCAAAATAAGAAGTCAAATTTGCACTAGCTTGGTTTATATATGTAGTGGAGGTAGAAGAATTATATCTCCACGCCTGTGCATCTGATGGAACACTGTATCCTGTCCTGCTAAATAATGTTGTACAATTATATAAATCATAATCTGAAGCCCCACTATATTTAACTGTATTATAAGTTTTACTTGCACCTACATGTGCGTCTCCACTTGTAGTTATAAGTTCATGTCCACTTTTAGCAGTTCCTCCATTAGGATAAAAGTAAACTCTAAGTTCTTTTTCTTGCCAATTTGCATATAAACTTATTTCAGTTTTTACATTACTTCCAAAATAGCTTGTAAAATCTTGAGTAGCCTGATTTATATATAGCCCAGTTGTTGCTGATCCCAATATCCATGCCTGTGCATCTGATGGTATTGCATATCCCTCTCTTGAAAACAATGATGTACAATTCCATAAGTTTACGCCTTCTCCATATGTTCCGTCACTATTTTTATGTCTGTTTCTATTTGTCCATGTTATTGTAGTTGTTATTGTGCTTTTTGTTTTATCAGAAGAAAGTCCAGCATTTTCCGCACTTCCAACATTAGTTGCACCATTTGAATAATATGTTATTAAAATATATTTCTCTGTCCAATGTGCATATAAAATAATATCATCTTCCCCATTATATGAAGTGTATTTTTTTGCATTGCTACCAGTACCATCATACCATCCATCAAATACATAGCCCGTCCTTGTAGGAGTTGGAAAAGTTGGACTATTAGCTGTTGATGTAAAATTAGGGGTAAGAGTTATATTTGAAGTTGGTGTTATTTTTTCACCATTAGCGTGATAAGTATTACCATTTAACCAACCATTTGCTGTATATTGAGTATATGCATATGCAGTAGTATTTGCTTGACCATTACCATTATAATTAAATGTTATTTTACCCATATTTTCATTGTCTTTTGTCATATTATTTGTTGCAAGTGTAATTGTCCCTCTAGTTTCAGTCCATGAAGGATATAGACTTAAATTGCTATTAATCTTATATGGAGAGATCATTTGTCCATTTGTATATACTCTACTTCCATTTTGTGATGTTGCCCAACCATTTGCTGTATAAGATACAGTTTGGTTTTGTACAGCTGGTAGCGTTCCACCAGTTGCTGTACCTTTAACATATGTTACTGTATATCCACTAGTATTATTCTTTTTCATGTTATTCGTTCCAAGAGTTATACTTCCATCATAATATACGTCTTGGTTGCTAGGCAGTGTTCCACTATTTGCATCACCATTATTATATATAACCTGATATTTATTTGCTGTAGCTTTAGCATAAAATGTTATGTTTGCAGGATCTCCTTCAGCCGGTGAATAAGAGCTTCCACTACCATAAGCTGTTCCTGTGCCAGCAATATTTTTATACCATTTTACAGTATAGCCAGTTTTTGTTGCTTTAGGTAATGTAATAGCAGCTGTAGTCCAATTGGCTTTCATCGTAACTGTAGCATTATTTGTAGCTGTTAAATTCTTAAAATATCCAGCTTTAACTTTTGTGCTTGCATTATTCCAACTTGTAGTTACAGCATTGCTTGCTGTTCCGTAAAGTGCTGTAGCAGTATTACCACCACTATATGTCCATCCTGCAAAAGTTTGAGGTTTTTTTGCTGGGCTACCTGTTATAGTTGCTCCTGTACCATTAGCATCACCTGTTATAGTCACAGTTTTTGTTGGATTGGAAATTGTTACTACCTGATCATATTTTGCTGAAGTAGGTTTATTGCTTCCAGCTGTTCCATTTTGTAAGTTATATGAAATGTTATAACCTATTACTGTCCACTTAGCGTACAAAGTAGTACTTTCTGAAAATTCAGCTTTTTCGCCTTTATCGTAATCTTTTCCAGTTCCATCAGCCTTAGTATTCCATCCACTAAATACATATCCTGTTCTTGTAAATCCACTTCCATCACTGACCGTTATGCTTGGATTTAGTGTTGTAAGTGCAGTTGAAGCAGTTGTACCAACAGCTTTTGAAATATATGTTTTTGTTCCTGATGCAGGAGCTATTGTTCCTGTTCCGTCGTTTTTATCATAAGAAACAGTTATTGTTTTTTGGTAGTAAGCATAAAGTACCGCTACTGCTGTTGCGTTAAAGTACCTTGCCTCTACAACATTAGGTCTACAACTCCATCCCTTAAATGTTGCTCCGTCATATGAAGCTGGAGTTGGAATAGTACTTCCTTCTTTTGATGTATATTTTGTTGCATCTGTTGTTACATTCCTTTTTACCACACTTGAAGTATGTTTGCTTCCATTATAATAATAAAGAGTTACATCTTTAGTATAAAATGCATAATATGTCGTACTTGAAGTATCTAGTGTGGCAGCTGTTGTACTATTTTTTTCCTTGCTTATACCACTATAGTCTGTTCCACAAAATCCTTTACTATTTTTTACTACATCTGGTAAAGTAACTGAAGTATATACAAAATTCCCTTTATAGTTCATGTATCTTCCACTAGATGCTGTTGCCACCTCTACTGTATTTCCAAGAGAGGTGCTACTTGTCCCATCTCCACTACAATAATAGATATTAATATTCATTGATGATTGATAATTTGCATAATATATTGCGTTATCACTTAAAGTAACATTTGCTCCAGAATTTACTACTATATCTGCATTTGCTGTATCTTCTTTTGCCCAGCCTCTTTTGGTATATGTAACACCATCTTTTGTAGCATTACTTATTTGTGGAAGCTTTATACTAATACTTTTTTCTTTATTCCACATAGTTCCTGTTACAGCACTTGTTCCTCCATAATAATTACAAGTTGCTGTAACATCTTTTGAATATTGTGCATAAAGCACTATATTTTTTCTCTCCATAACTATGCTATTTAATTTTGCTCTCTTATCTACTTCTGTATTCCATCCTATAAACTTCCATCCTAATTTTGTAGCTGTTGGTCCTTGTGTTAAATCCAAAGTTTTACCAGCCTTTACCATCTCAGAAGTTTTCGTGCATTCAGTACCTCCATTTTCTGAGAAGTTATATGTTATTGTATATGATTTCCAACTAGCGTAAAGTGTTCCTGCTGATGTGTAATACTTATTATTGAAGTTTGATGTAATGTTACCATTCTCATCTATCATTTTAGTACCTTTACCACCAGTTTGAGTATAATATCCATCAAATGTATACTCGCCCTTTTGAGGAATTTCAATACTAGTTATTTCATTTATACAATCTTCTGTATCATAAAGACCTTTATTATATTTTTCATATATTGCCTTTGTACCTTCTTTTGTGCTATCCGCACCTTGAGAATCAAGTGTTATAGTACATACAGTTGGTATACTACTTTCTACAAAATCTGATACGTTTCCAGCGTTATCGTAAACTCTTATACGTATATCATATAGTGTATCTTTTACAAGTCCTTCAAAAGTATAAGTATTTTCTTTAGTTGTATATGATTTATAATTACTTTCCCCATGTTTTCTTATAAATAATTCATAATGAGATATACCACTTCCACCTCTATCAATACCTTTAAGATTTGAAGTAATAATAGAATTTTTTGTTGGATTGTAATCTACATCTTTATTCATTTCAGGCGGTAATCTATCTATATTTTTTACGCTCATGCTATTAAGTCCTATTGTATCATCTAGTTTTGCATTATATAGTCTTGCGTATACTATATCAACATTCTCTTTTATCAGAATTGTATAACCATTTTGCCAAGTTCCATTCTCGCCAATTTTATATTGCATTATATAATCTGTTGGTATACTTTGATGTGCAAGTGCAATTGTTACATCTTTATTTGTCCAATTAGCCTCACTTGGAATCATTCTAACTTTTTCTTCTGCATCCCATGTAGACCAATCTTTTGAATATGCATCTGACTCATTTCCTACACTATCAACAGCTTTTGCATATACTACCTTATTTGTGTTTGCCTTAATATCTGTAAATGTATATTCTTCATTTGATTTTACAAGTGTCGTATATTTTGTACCATCTATACTATAAATGTATCCTGCGACACCACTTAAATCATCCTGTGCCCCAGAAGCCCTTACCTTTAAACTATTAATTCCAGATGTAACTTCAATTGCAGTTGGAACAGTTGGTTTTATTTTATCTATATTTTTTATTTCAATGAAGTTATTTGCAGTTTCTCTTTTCTTAGAATCATTATATAATCTTGCATAAATTGTAGTATTTTCATCTACACTAAATCCGCCAGCTTTATCTATGCTTTCTGTATAATCAGTCCAATTTGATGATGAAATTTTGTATTGTATTTTATACCCATCCATTAAATCGTTGGTGTAACTTAACTTTACATTTAGGGCATCCTTTGTCCAATTTTGAGTGCTAAGTATTATACTAACTACATCCCCAACAACTTCTGTTTTTACATGTTTTTTATACTCTCTACTTTCACTTCCATCTTTTAATACTAAACTTACGTAAATATCATAATATTTTCCAACTTCCAAATTTGCGAATGTATATTCACCTTTATTGCTAGTTATCCAGTCATTACCATCTATTTTAAATTTATAGGACTTAATCTCACTATCTTTTCCAATTAAGTTTACCTTCTTGATAATGATATCATTTTCGCCTATTTCAAGTTCAAGTCCACTAATATCCACATATGTACTTACATCTATTCCAATTTCATTTGCCCACTTAATTTCGTTTTTAGATGCTTTTGCCCCGTCTAAAACAAGTTTACCATCAAGTATAAAAAGCTTGTCCTTATATTTATCACTAATTTCTGGGACGTAGCTTACCATTTCATCTCCAGATACTATAGTGCCACTTTTGGTACTACTTGTAATGTATCCCATCTTCTCTTTTACTTTTTCATTATATTGTGATACATCATTTTTAAAATCAAGTTCCGCTCCAGCACCAAATATCCCAGAGTTATTTACTAAAATAATAGCTGTGGTTGCCAAAATTATCATAATTACAATAGATATCATAAGAACGATTAAAGATATCGCCCTTTTCTTCACATTTTTTTTCTTAAATAGACTTTTTTTATTTTCCATATAAAAACCTCATAACATCATATAAATTTTATAGTAAATAGAAAAATTTTTCAAGTGTTTTTTCTCATATTTTCAGTCTTTTTTTCTAAACAAAAAAGACATAATAATTTACAAATTTACATGTTATATCTAAATAAATATTAAATTAACAATTTAATGTCTTTTTTGACATTTTTTCAAAAATATGTTATAATTTAATTGTTAAGGAAAATTAATATAGCCACAAAAATTTGTGACTAAAGCCTAACTGATAATTCAAAAGGAGGATTATTAATATGAGAAAGAAAATAATAAGTATGTTGCTTGCAATATCTGTTATTATAACTGGTATCTGCTCTTGCAGTTCCAAAACAGATGTTAATAGCAGCACAAACAGTTCTACTTCGTCTTCTACAAACGAAGTAACGCTCAAGGTTACAGAAACTTTAAGCAATGACGGTCAGACAAAGCTTTACAAGTCAGAGGACTTAAAAGTTATAGCTTTAACTTCCGCACCTACACAGATTATAAAGTGGCGGTTTTCAAAGCCCTATGAGGGTGAAGATAAAGTGGTAACTTTAAAGTTAAGCCGCATCGCTTCCTCTGTAAAGGCAGAAAAAGAAAGCGAAGGCCATAAAATGGCAGATAACAGCTCAGATGTTGAAGTGTCTGCCACTTTAAAAAATGGCGATACTGAGATTTCTTTTGAAGTTCCAAAGGAAGCAATTACAGAAGCCAAGGAAATGGAAGTTGAACTTCCTAAGGATGTTGAGGTAAAAGAAGTTGTAGCCGAAGAAGCTAACACAACCGATTCGACCACTCAGGTGGCAACTACTACTTCAAAAACTCCTGAAACTACGACTGTAAAGGAAACCACCACAACACCGGCTACCACAAAAAAGCCAGAAGAAACAAAAGCACCTGAAACTACAGCAACTACAACTGTAACAACTACGGCTGTTCCTGTTACTGAAGCTCCTAAGCCTAAGTGGACAGAAGAAAAAATGGACACTACAAAAATGTATGTATCCGTTGAATCTTGCTATGCAAGAGAAGAAGCTGTTCTTGGTGCCACTACTTCAAAGCTTTATTACTTTGCAGATGAAGTAGATGTTGTAGCGAAAACTAACACTGGCTATTATAAGTTAAAAGATGGCACATTTATTCATAGTGACTACCTTGTAACTTCAAAGCCTCAGACAACTACAACTGCTCCTGCAACAGAAAAACCCAAACCGGCCACAACCACAACAAGCAAACCTGCTGAAACTACTCCGCCTAAGGCAGAACCAAAGTATGCTCCGAATGGTGAGAAGATCGATGACTTTGTAGCATCACAAATTGATGAAGTTTGGACAGAAAAAATGTTTGATAACCCCAAAAATGTTTGGACTAAATCTGAAATATTGCGCGCCAGAAAATATCCTATTCCTATGTACGGGTCAATTCAAAAGCAATATTGGTTTGCTGATCCATTAATAATTATAGGAGAAACAAACAATAATTATTTTATAACCTCAGACCATTACTATGTATACTGTGAATATGTAGTTGAGAGCAAGGATCCACCTGAATTAGGAACTGGTATAGAGCCTGTACCGCAATATTAATAACATTTTTCTATAAATAAAAAAGTAACAGAATATCTTTCTGTTACTTTTTTATGTTTTCAATACGCAATTTTAGTATTTATCTTTTTTACAAAAATATAAATTATAATTACGGTGTAAACCATGCTCCACATACAGAACACTTTACCCTAGGGCATTTATCTACCCCCACTAAATTACCATTAGAGTCATAATATTTAGAATAATTCATGATAGTACCCGGAGATAATTTGCCATCACTAATTTTTCTGTAATAATTTACACGGCCCTTACAATTATCATAATTTGAACATTTTGCTTCATATATATATCTAGTTGTATTAGTTTCTATTAGAGATTCTATAACTAGCGTTGTCGAATTACATTTTGTATTGCTGGCTTGATGTGCAGCTGTTTGAGTAAGACCACATATTTTACATGTTCTGCAATGATTTTCATTTCCTGCAGTTACATAATTTCCAAAATCATGTGTACATATCCATCTCGCATAAATCGTTGCATTGCTAGTAAAGTATGTATCAGTAAAATTCGATATGAAACCTCCACCGTTTATCAACTGTGTTCCACCAGTTTCAGCAGTATAATACCCATCAAATCTATGATTTGATTTTGTTGGTATACTTATGTTTCCCGAACTAACAGTAATTTTATTAGTATGGCTAGATTCTTTATATATTCCTTTACTATACCATTCATATACTGCACTTGCGCCACCAGTTCCGCCATTTTTATCAAGTGTTATTTTATAAGTTGCCAAAACCCAATTTGCATAAAGTTTTATTGAAGTTACTACTCCACTACCATAATATGAAGTTAAATTTGCTCCAGCTTGGCTTATATATGTAGTAGATGTTGCAGAGTCTTTTCTCCATGCTTGTGCATCTGATGGTACAGTATACCCTGTTCTACTAAATAATGTTGTACAATTATACAAATCAAAATTTGAAGCATTGCTATATTTTACAGTGTTATAAGTTTTACTTGCACCTACATGTGCGTCTCCACTTGTAGTTATAAGTTCAT
>OLPF01001309.1_pt1 | contig 21382 bp, 17 predicted proteins | sample 1673121 | NCBI WGS metagenome assembly OLPF01 (sample SAMEA3136756, study PRJEB25190) | human gut metagenome
CGCCCGCCGCGTCGTCGAGTTCCTCTTCCGCGTAGCAGACCTGCTCAATTTTACAAAGCATCTCTTCCCTGCCCGTGCCGTCCTCCGAGGAGAACGGAATCACCTGCCACGGCTGAACCAGCAGCCCGCGGCAGATCGGCGCGAGGTATTTCATGCGCGCGCCGCGGCTGATCTTATCCGCCTTCGTCGCCACAACGGTAAACGGAATCCCCGCCTGCCGCAGGAACATGGCCATCTCCTTATCCTCCGCGCTCGGCTCATGGCGGATATCCACCAGATGAAAGACGTGGCAAAGATCCTCCGTCCGGGCAAAATAATCCTGCATCATCTTGCCCCAGGAGAGCTTTTCGTCCTTGCTGACCTTCGCGAAGCCATACCCCGGCAAATCAATGAAATTGATCTCATTGTTGATTTGATAGACGTTGATGAGCCGCGTCTTGCCCGGCGTGGCGCTCGTCCGGGCGAGCTTGCTGCGGTTGGTCAGCTTGTTAATCATGGAGGATTTGCCCACGTTGCTCTTGCCCGCAAAAGCCACCTCCGGACAGCCCTTCGTGGCGAAATCGCCATAATCCTTCATCGACGTGATAAAATCCGCGCGTTTTACGATCATCGTTTGGTATGCTCCTTTTCTTATGCCTGCTGCTTGGGGGTCGGCTTTTCGCAAAGCGCCGTTTCCAGCACGGTATGCACATCCTCCGCCGGGATGATGGTCAGCGCCTCGCGCACGTTGGCGGGCACTTCCTCCAAATCCTTGAGGTTTTCCTTCGGAATGAGCACGGTGTCAATGCCCGCACGGTGCGCCGCCAGCAGCTTTTCCTTCAATCCGCCGATGGGCAGAACGCGGCCGCGCAGCGTGATTTCGCCCGTCATCGCGACATTCTGCCTGACTGCGATGCCCGTCAGCGCGGAGACCAGCGCCGTGGTCATCGTCACGCCCGCGCTCGGCCCGTCCTTGGGCACAGCGCCCTCCGGCACGTGGATGTGAATGTCGAGCTTTTTATAAAATTCCGGGTCGATGCCAAATTCAACCGCATGCGCGCGCACATAGGATTTCGCCGCGCGGGCGCTCTCCTTCATCACGTCGCCGAGACTGCCCGTCAATTCGAGCACACCCGTTCCCGGCATGGTCGTCGTTTCGATTTGCAGCGTGTCGCCGCCGACGACGGTATACGCCAACCCGTTGACAACGCCGATTTCCGGCTTCTTGCCCGCCTTTTCGTAATGGAAGCGCGGTGCGCCGAGGAATTTTTCGAGCGTTTCCTGCGTCACGGTGACGGTCTCGATGTTTTCGTCGATCATCTCCACCGCACTCTTGCGGACGACCTTGCCGATGGTGCGCTGCAAGCGGCGCACGCCCGCCTCCAGTGTATAGCCGCGAATCAGGCTGCGCATCACCTTGTCGCTGATACGGACGCTTTTCGCCGCCAGCCCGTGCTCCTCGATCTGCCGGGGCAGCAGGTGCCGCTTGGCGATATTCAGCTTTTCATCCTCGGTATAGCCGCTGACCTCGATCAGCTCCATGCGGTCGAGCAACGGGCGCGGGATGGTATCCACCGAGTTGGCCGTGGTAATGAACATCACGCCGGAAAGATCGAACGGCGCCTCCAGATAGTGATCGCGGAAAGCGTCGTTCTGCGCGCTGTCGAGCACTTCGAGCATCGCGCTCGCCGGATCGCCGCGCACATCGGAGGCCATTTTGTCGATTTCGTCAAACAGGAAGACCGGGTTCATCGTCCCCGCCTGCTTGATGGACGAAATGATCCGCCCCGGAATCGCGCCGATATACGTTCTGCGATGGCCGCGAATTTCCGCCTCGTCGCGCACGCCGCCCAGAGACATCTGAACGAACTTGCGCCCGAGTGCGCGGGCGATGCTCTTGGCGATGGACGTTTTGCCCACGCCCGGCGGGCCGACGAAGCAGAGCACCGGCCCCTTCATGTTGTTTTTGATGCGGCACACGGCCAGATATTCGATGACGCGCTGCTTCACCTCGTCCAGCCCGTAGTGATCCTCCGCCAGAATCCGGCGCGCACGCTTGAGATCGAGGTTATCCGGCGTGGTCTTGCCCCACGGCAGATCGAGCAGCCATTCGATATAGGTTCGGCTGACCCCGATTTCCGGGCTGCCGGGCGCCATGCGGCTCAAGCGTTCCAGTTCGCGGTTCGCCTTATCGCGCGCCTCGTCGTTCATCGGCGTCTTGGCCAGCCGTTCGCGCAAATCCTCAACGTCCGTCGCATCCTTGTCGCCCAGCTCGGTCTGAATCGCCTTGATCTGCTCCCGCAGAAAATAATCCTTCTGGTTCTGCTCAATCTGCTTGCGGACGCGCGCCTGAACCTTCTTCTCCACGCCCGCCAATTCGGTTTCGCGCACGAGCAGCGCGCAGACGGATTCCAGCCGCGCCAGCTCGTCAAATTCCTCGAGCACCTGCTGACGATCCTCGATTTTGCTGAGCACGTTGGCCGCAATGATATCCGCCAACTGGCCCGGATCTTCGATTTCCAGAACAGACTGCATGGTCTCCCCGGAAATCCGGCCGCTCATCTTGCAATATTCCTCAAAATAGTGGTGCGCCGTGCGCAGCAGCGCGTCCGTTTCGATGGAAACAGGCGTTCCCTGTTCGAGCACTTCATCCAGCGCGCCCACAAAATACGGCTCTTCCTGCGTCACCGCGCGCAGAACCGCGCGGCTCTTGCCCTCCACGAGCAGGCGGACGTTGCCGCCCGGCAAACGAAGCACCTGCTTGACGCAGGCAATGGTGCCCACATGATAAATATCATCAACGGCAGGGTCATCCACATCCATATCGCGCTGCGCGACCAGAAAAATGCGCTGGTTTTCCTCCATGGCCTGATCGAGCGCCGCAATGGATTTCTTGCGCCCCGCATCAAAATGCAGAACCATATGCGGGAAGACCATCAGCCCGCGCAGCGGCAGCATCGGCAGGCTGACCGGCTCCGTGTATTTCTTTTTCGGCTTAGCCAATGCTTATTTCCTCCTTTATCCGCCTTGTTTTCGTAAAATCTCAAGACGGCATGCAGTTATTATACATGAGGTTGTGTTTTTTTGCAACAGATCGAGAATGACCAAGTGTTTCCTAACGAAAACTGTCATTTCAACCATTCTTGAAAAAAATCTTCACCTTGAGCCATTTCTGATTGCTGTGTGCCTGCCTCAGCCCATGTTATGGGCAAATACGGATAAACCGGCATTTATTCAATTCGAACATTTACAGGGCAGAGTGTGAGATTGCCTCCGCCCTCCACCTTATACCATTTGTTGCTTTCAAGTTTGATTTTTTCTGTTATGCCATGTGTAATGTACCCGATTGTATATTGTTTGCCTGTTTCGACATCGGTAAAAACGACATCCGTATCACGATCACCACTTACTTTTACAATTTCCCAAAGTGGCTGTATTTGTTCTGTCTTTATTCTGTCTTCATCATTATTTAAAAGCGTGACTGTATGTTTTTTCTGAATACCGGAATAAATCAAAACCACGATCAGAAAAACTGCGATCACGCATAGACCGACTCGTTTCGTTTTCACGAAAGCACCTCCTGCAAATCCCGATTTGTTGAGCCCAATATACCATATCCCTGATTCTATTCTCAAGCCCCACCGGGGCTTGATTCATTGCGGCTTCTTCAAGTCCCATTCGCGTTGATGATTTTAGGCAAACAAAAAAGCTCTCGATTCTCTCGAAAGCTCTTTGCTGGTGCAGTAGATGAAACCAAATCCGAACCAGAAGCGCCTGCTTCTGTAACTTTTTGAAGTTCTTCAAAAGAGATCGTTTCCGTTCCTTCGTGGAAGTTGTACGTCAAAACAACTTTATCGTCATACAGGAAGATGGCATTGACAAATGTGTCGATCAGCATCTTGCGCTGTGCCTGATTCGCAACATCCATCTTTCGGAACTTCTCAAGGAAGAAACGAAGCTGTTCTTCGGTAATCCTCGGCTTTGCCAGTTTCTCGCAGGCGATCTTGTTCTCCAATTCATCCTGTGCGGCTTCCAAAGCATCCAGCCGTTCCTTGGTTGAACGGGTCAAAAGTCCCTGCTGAATGGCGTTCAGCAGATTGTCAATGGCGGTCTTTGTTTCTCGCAGCTGCTTCTCGTACAGCGGAAGATTGACGTTTTCTTCATCCTGCAAGGTCATCAGCGCGGAAACAATCGCATCAATGGTTGCGTCATTCATCAGCATCTTCATGGTTGCGTTGACGACCATATCTTCCAGCCACTCCTTGCGGACGGGCTTTTTATGGCAATCGGTGCGCTTTTTCTTGATGGATACACACTTGTAATAGTGATGAACAACGCCCGTCCGGCTTGTTCCGCTTTCACCGCAAAGATACGCTCCGCAATATCCGCAGAACAGCTTTGTTGTCAGCAGATAATCATCCTCTGCCTTATGTCGGGCAGGGGCTTTCTTGTTTTTTGCCATCTTTTCCTGTACTCGGTCGAACAGCTCTTTCGGAACAATGACGGGAATACCATCGGGAACAACGATATCTCGGAAGGTGTATTCGCCCATATATCGACGATTGGAAAGCATCCGCTGGACACTATTCAAATTCATATCCCGTCCCAGTGAGTTTTTGATGCCTTTTTCCTTGAAAAACTCCACCAATTCTTTCATTGTGGCGCCATCGTCATAGCGTTTGAAGGCTTCCAACACAAACGGTCCTGTTAAGGGGTCGATCTGGAAGTGCTGTTCATCATCAACGACATAACCAATTGGACGTGTACCGCCGTTGCATTTGCCTTTGAGCGCGTTTTCCGTCAGCCCGCGCGTCACCTTCTCGGCGAGATCGGCGGAATAATACTCTGCAAAGCCCTCCAGGACGGATTCCAGCAGGATACCGTCTGCGCCAGAAGAAATCACCTCGGTTGCGGAAACGACGCGGACGTTGTTCTTCTTGAGAAGCACCTTATAGCGGGCGCTGTCGTAACGGTCGCGGGAGAAGCGGTCGAGCTTCCAGACGATGACCATATCGAACAGGTGCTTGTCGCTGTCCTTAATCATCTCCTGAAACGCGGGACGATGGTCTGTCCGCGCGGAATAAGCGCGGTCGATGCAGTGCTTCAAAACGGTGATGTCGTTCTTCTCCGCGAAAGCCGTACACTCGCGGATTTGTCCTTCGATGGATTCCTCGCGCTGGTTATCGGAAGAATAGCGGGCATAGATGACAGCTTTCATAATTGTTTTGTTCATCTCTTTTCTATGGCTTGATTTATTCCGATTATAGCGCATATTCAATTCGGCGACAATGACAAGAACGAGAAAACCCAACGATTTCCCCATTTTTGTCGATTATTCGATTTGGTTGACAACCATGCTTGCCGCTGATAAAGATTGTATTTTTTTGATGGGTGAAATGATCCACTCGGTACTTGGTGATGACCTAAATGACAGGAGAAGCAAGCACCTGATGCCCGACTGCATAAACGACCTCGCCGCTGCCCGGCGTTTTCTCGGCTTCTCTTTGTCCTTTTTGCCCTCAAAACCCTGCGCCGCAGCCCCGATACTTCCGTCCCAAAGCCGGCCAACATCCGGGAACGCTTTTGCTGTTGTCGACGCCCTTTGCCATCACAACGCCGAAGCAGGCTTGACAGGGATACAGATTTCGGTCACAAACTTCTCCGTATCGTTGGTAATGACATAGTCAATGAGCGTGACCTCACGGGAAAAGCCAACGATCTGCATTTTGTGCTTGTCAATATAGCCCAGCAGTTTTTGATACTGTGTCGGGGCTTTTGCGTGGCTGCCACGAAAGCGCAGCCGCACGCAAAGTGTTTCCGGCAGCTCCAAAGTTTCACTTGTGTAAATATCCTCCTGATCCAAAATCAGAAAAATGCCGTCGTATCGGTTTGTTTCCGCTTTTTGCAGGTGTTCCACGGAAATTCCCAGCCCGACCTTCCCCAGAAAGACAACGGCTTCGGCACCGGACTGATCCAACTTTCGGATCGGCGCTTCCATATCGGCAGAGCCGTCGATTTGCAGTGGATCGTCCACCCACACAATGCGGTAAGCCGGAAGCGAAACCAGCGAAACAACATCCAAGGATGTGCTTTGGGCGTCCATCAGCCAATTCAGGCGATGGTCGATCTTCTGTTCTATACGTTTCAGCTCTTGCTGCTTTTTGAGTACCGCCTGCTTCTGCTGCCGTAGTTTTTCCTCAATACGGTCTATATCTTTGTTTTTGAGAAAATCCTCAATTTCTGTCAGCGGCATATCCAGCGCCCGCAGATAGCGGATGGTATTCAGTACCTCAAATTGTTCCGTCCCATAATACCGGTATCGGGAGATTATTGAGCGGTTACAACCATTGGTTTATTTTTTTAGCAAAAAGCAGCTATGGTTTTGAAGGTTTCCCCTCAAGCCATGGCTGCTTGGTTTTAGACGGCTTTCAGCCGTTTATGGCAGGAAAACAAACCCTTCCCCTGCTGTTGTGAATCATCTAATTTTGAGGTCGAGAACCCTATTTATGCACGCAGCTTAACGGAGCACGTGAAGCAAAAGAACAGACCGTCAACCCTGAATCAGCCACTTGATGCAGTGATCTTCTTGAGCTTCAAAAACACGATAGCCAGTCAACGCTTCGCTGAGGGGCGCGCGGTGGGTAATCATGCAGGAAGTATCCAACCGACCGGTTTCAATCAGCCGCAGAATATCCTCGCCATAGCCGGCATGAACGCCGCCGGTTTTGAAGGTCAGGTTTTTGCCGTACATCTGATGCAGCGGCAGAGTTTGAGCATCTGGATACAGCGCGACGAGAATCACCGTTCCGCTGGGACGGCACAGCTTCCATGCCTGCTCAAAGGTTCCCTTGGTGCCTGCTACCTCAAAGACTCTGTCCGCGCCGCGCCCCTGAGTCAGGCGCAGCACTTCTTCTTCTACATTGTCCCTGCCAGCCAACAGCGTAATATCCGCCAGACCATTTTTCTTTGCTACCTCCAGACGATCGGGGTTAATATCCACGGCGATGATGCGAGCCGGACCATACAGCTTGGCACACATCATGGTGACCAGACCCGTGGGACCCGCACCCAGTACAAGCAGCGTATCCGACGGCAGAATATCGCCAATCTGTGCTGCCCAGTAGCCCGTCGCTAGCACATCGCCCACAAACAGAGCAGATTCGTCGCTGATGCTGTCCGGAATGCGGGTCATGCCCTGATCCGCAAAGGGAACGCGCACATATTCCGCCTGACAGCCATCAATACGGCAGCCCAACTCCCAACCGCCCTTTTCGCAGTTGTTGACGAAACCACGTTTGCAATAGAAGCACTCGCCGCAGAAGCTCTCCACAGAAACGGACACGCGGTCGCCGGGCTGGAATCTGGTAACGCCGGTGCCCACCTGCTCCACCACGCCGACAAACTCATGTCCCAAGATGACGCCCTCTTTGGCGCGAGGTACAGTGCCGTGCATAATGTGCAAATCACTGGAACAAATGGTTGAAAGTGTTACGCGCACGATGGCGTCGTCTGGCTGTTGCAGCGTGGGTACGGGACGATCCTCCAGCGCAATATGATCCTTGCTGTGGTACACCACAGCCTTCATGGTACGATTCATTCCGCATCCCTCCGTTTCAGCGCGTCATACACAGCCTGCACAGTTTTTCGGGTCAAATCGGCAAAGCGCACATTCTCCATGCCGCGCACATAGGTAATCATCATGTTGCCGAAAGGCTCAATCCAACGGTCGTCAATCGCCTGAGAACCCTGAGCGACGGCAAGCACACAGGCAACCTGGGCGGCATTGCAGTCTACATCCAGACCGCACATCGCCACCAGCGTACACAGCTTATCGTAATCATTTTCGCAGAAATACAGTGCCACGACCTCGGCAGCAGCGTTAGGCAGAGCGGCAATCCAGTTATACTGCTTAAACTGCTCATCGCAGTCCAGCCATGCCTTGCGCCACTCACCATGCTTTTCGCAGGCGTTCCAAGCGTATTCCACCACGGAGCGATACTGGCTGTCCTTCGGCATCATATCGATTGCCATACGGACAATCTTCTTGCAGTCAGTTTCCACAAAACCCAGAGACACCATCACAGCATTGAACACTTCACCCAAAATGCCGCTGTTGCTGTGAGAAATCTGCGCGTCGCGGAAAGCCAATTCCGCCGCCGTGCGCGGATTGCCGGGAGCAACGATGCCACATACCGCGCCGCGCATCTGCGCGCCAATCCACTCGCGCATGGGGTTGTTTTCATACCCGCTTCGGGGCGGATAAATACCCTGCTTCAAGTTACGCAGAGCCACACCCTCGGCGGTAAAGCCCATGGGAATGCGCGCCACCCATTCCTCCGCAATGGCGTCGGAGGTTACGCGATAGCCGCTTTGAGCAAACGCCTCCAAAAAGACCAGCTGGAAGGTAATATCATCGTTATACTGTTCCGGCTCCTTGATGTAGCCATTCACCGTGCCAAACGCCCGCTCGATTCCGGTGGTATGGAAACCTTCCAGCGCGGTTCCCACGGCGCCTGCCGCAACCTGAGCAATCCAGCTGGCATAAATGCGATCGTAGAATTCCTTCGGATCTGCTTTACGGGGATCATAGTCGTAAACCGGGAATTGCACTGCCGCCGCATACTGTTCGAAATCCGTATACTGGGTGAAATTCCAATAGGGAGAGGATTCATCCTTGGGGGCTTCCATTACCTGACGCATCACGCGCAGAGTATGCTTATACAGCTCGACCTCGTTCCGCGCATCATACAGACGCTTGCCTTCCTCCAGCAGGGCTTCCGCTTTGGAGACGTCATAGCCGATATTGCCCTTCGCCTGCACCGTACCCGCTATATTAAACAGCTGAGCCAGAGAGTCGGTAACATAACCCTTCCATTGATAGTTCATGTTGGCGACATCCCGCTGTCCGTCGTGAATAACGTCTGCCCAGCTTACGCTGCCCATGCGGCCGCGGAAGGGGGTACCGTTCATAACCAATTCACGAGTCCATTCCCACGCTTTTTTCATGTGAAGCTCCTTCTTTCTTTGATTTATTTACCTGCTGCCAGCCGCTGCTCGCGACGCTTTTTGGAAGCGGAATAGATGACAAGTCCGACAATGGTAACCGCATAGGGGATGCTTTGAACAAACTCCGAGGGGAGCCTGAGTGCCTGCAGGTTATTGGCAAGAGAATCCGCCGCGCCGAATGCCAGAGAAGCCAGCATACTGCCTACCACGGTTCCCTGCCCCAACTGCTGAGCTGCCAGAGCGATAAAGCCGCGCCCTGCCATCATATCCCGCGCAAACCAGGAAACATAACCCATGGACATATACGCGCCCGCCATGCCCGCCAGCGCAGCGGAGGTAACAAAAGCCATGAGTTTATATTTGGTGATATTGATGCCAACGGACTCTGCGGCGATTCGATTGTCTCGGATGCGCAGACCCAGCGGGGTTTTATTCACGAGCCAGTATATCACAATGATCAGCAGGAAAGCGACATAGGTCATGATGTTATGCCCTGACAGCACCTTGCCCACGAAGGGAATATCCTGAATCAGCGGCAAATTGACCTTGGGCAGCACCTTGCTCGCCAAAGAGGATGAGATACCCTTGTCGTTGCAGATAACGTACAGCAAAAACACCGTGCAGCCGCTGCCTAAAGCGTTTACGGCAAAACCGGTCAGCGTGATATCCGACCGAAGCACCAGCATCACATACGCCATCAGCGCAGAAATCAACACGCCGACCAGAATAGCCGCCAGCAAGCCCACCGCCGCGCTTTGCGTCCATGCGCTCGTGACCACGCCTGCCAGAGCAGAAAACAGCATGATGCCCTCCAGACCGATGTTGACTACGCCCGCCCGAGAGGTAATCATCGCACCCAATGCCGCCAGCAAAATGGGCGTGGTTACGCGGAAGATTGAATAAAAGAACTCTGTGGAACAGATAATCCTCAAAATATTTTCCATGCTGCTGCCTCCTTACTCGCCCAGATTCTTTTGGGCGTTGCGGACAATGGCTTTATGCTTCATATTGTTGAGGAACATTTTTGCCACGACCAGCACTACGATGATGGTTTGCATGATGGATACGATTTCCGATGGCACATCGCTCATGCGGTTCATAATATCCGCGCCTGTATTGATATAGGCAAGGAACAACGCAGCCACAGGCACCAACGCTGGATTATAACCGGCGAGAATCGCGATAATCAATCCGTCAAAGCCATAGCCGGGCTGACCCTGATATTGGAAGCGGGAATAGATGCCCAACATTTCCGTCGCGCCGCCCAGACCCGCAATGGCTCCGCCCAGCAATTGAGAAATCAAAATCGTTCCGCTGACGCTCGTGCCCACATAGCGGGCAAAAGCACTGTTTTTTCCGGTCATACGAATGGCATAGCCCAGCTTGGAGCGATACATCAGCAGGAAGCAGACAATCACCAGAATCAACGCAAAGACCAAGCCCAAATGGATGCGTGAACCGGGAATGATGACCGGTAGTTTGGCGGTAGCCTGAAACTTTTTGGAGGTCATAATACCCAGACTGGTATCGCCGATCTTTACGCGAATAATGTAATTGGCCATATACAGGCATACATAATTCAGCATCAGCGAAGATACCAGCTCGTTAGCATCCCACTTGACGCGCAGCACACCGGGAATACTGGCGATAATCGCGCCTGTCACCGTACCTACCAGCAGACAGACCACCACATGCCAGAAGGCAGGCAGATGCAGCACCACCGCGCAGTAGGAGGAGGCGGCGCACGCCATATAAAACGCACCCTCGGTGGACATATTGGACATATTGGCGGAGAACAGCATGCTCACCGCCAAACCGGTAAAGACCAGCGGAATGGCAGCTTCGATAACGTTAAAGAATCGGCGGGTGTTTTTGAGAGGACCGGTAAGGAAATAACCCATGGCTTCCAGCGGCTTACTGCTGACCAGCACAATCAGCAGCAGCACCAGACCCATAGCCAAGGCGATTGCCAACAGCATACGAATCAAATCGTAGCGTTTTTCAATGTTCTTGCTGTTCATGCATCACACCTCCGATTTCCTCGCCGCCCATCTTGCGGATTCCCAGCATATATTCGCCCAATTCCTCCATGGTTACAGCTTTTACATCGGGGATATAGGCGCAAATCTGACCGTCTTGCAGTACAATAACGGAATCCGACATTTCCATGATTTCCGTCAGGTCGGCGGAAATCAGCAAAGTAGCAGCTCCCTGTTCCCGCAATTCAATCATCTTGTGGTGAACCAGCTCGGACGCGCCAACGTCGATGCCGCGGGTGGGCTGATTGACAATCACCAGCTTGGGGTGAGTGGAAAATTCACGGGCTACCACCACTTTTTGAATGTTGCCGCCGGACAGCATCGTGACCGGCTGCTCCCTGTCATCACACTTGATGCGGTAATCCCGAATCAGCTCATCGGCGCATTGGCGGGTTTTGGGAATATCCAGGAAAGGACCTTTGTTAAATTCCGGTAGATCGTAGCGATTGCCAATCAAATTCTCCCTGATGCTCTCGGAGGCGACGACACCATAGGTCATTCGATCCTGCGGCACGCTGCCGGTACCCAGCTGACGAATCTTGTGTACACTGTACCCCGTGATGTTTTGACCGTCGATTTCCACAACGCCATCGCGGTACTTGCGCAAACCGGTCAGAATTTCGGAAAGCTCATTTTGACCGTTGCCTTCAATGCCCGCTACGCCGAGGATTTCGCCGCTGCGCACATCGAAGCTGATATCCTTCAGCAGCCGATTGCCAAAATGATCGTTTGCAGAAAGATGACGCACCTTTAATATGGTTTTTCCCGGGGCAGCGGGAGGCTTGTCCACCTCCAGCATCACGTCGCGCCCCATCATCATCTGAGAAATATCTTTCTCCGTTACCTCTGCCACGTTGCGTACCGCTACAGTGCGCCCGTCGCGCATGATGGTAACCCGATCGCACAATTCTTTGATTTCATTTAATTTGTGAGAGATAAAGATCACCGTATGACCCATCTCGCGCAGATGCTTCAGCTCTGCAAAAATCTCGCGGGTTTCCTGCGGTGTCAGCACGGCAGTGGGTTCGTCCAGAATCAAAATACGAACGCCCCGCAGCAGGGTTTTTAAAATTTCCACACGCTGCTTCAGACCCACAGGCAAATCGCGCACTTTAGCCTTGGGATCAATGGGCAGGTTGTACTTTTCGGATACCTCGCGGGTCATTTGTACGGCTTGCGCCATGCTGATAAAACAGCCCTTAGTGGGCTCCATACCCAGCACCATGTTTTCCGCCACAGTCAGAGAGGGAACCAACATAAAATGCTGGTGAACCATTCCGATACCCATTTCAATGGCTTTAATGGGGCTGGAAATCGTGACTTCTTTATGATCCAAATAGATTTTTCCGTCTTCCAGCGTTTCCTCGCCGAAAAGAATCTTCATCAGCGTGGATTTACCGGCACCGTTTTCGCCGCACAGCGCGTGAATTTCTCCAGCGTGGACGCTCAGGCTCACATGCTTATTAGCGACAAAACCGTTGGGATAGACCTTGGTGATGTTTTCCATGCGCAGGATATCCCGAGCCTGCTGCGGGCGGCCGCCTGGGGCCATGCTTTCAGCTGTGGGCATTGTATCACTCTTTTCCTGTTTTACAAAGAAACAATAAGCGGTATGCGGTCGTCAGACCGCATACCGCAAGAAACGTTTACGCAACGCCTGTTTACGGAGCGACCTTTTCTACGATCTTCGCAAAATCGGCAGGATCCATATTCATAGCACTGGTGATGGTGATTTCGCCAGCCTTAACCTTGGCGATGGCTTCGGTAATCTTCCCCATCTGCTCCGCGCTCAGGGTCTTGGTCAGCATTCCGTCGATAACGACGCCCACGCTGTCTTCAGCCAGACCGACGGACTCGCAGGTGCCCCAAGGCAGGGTGCCTTCTTCCGCCAGCTTCACGGCACGCAGCAGGGACATATCCACACGCTTGAGCATCGAGGTCTTGATGGCGTCAGCCAAACCGGGGTTGGTGTCGCGGAAAGCGGCTTCCTGGTCGCCGTCCACGCCGATGGCGCACTTGCCGGATTCATAAGCAGCTTCCAGCGCGCCTACGCCGGTCGTAGAAGCAGCGGCAAATTCCACATCGACCTTCTGCTGGTTAATCTGAGCCAGGGCAAGCTCCTTACCCTTAGCGGAATCTACGAAGGTACCCGCATAAGCTACAGCAACCTTGATGTCGGGGTTGATGTACTGAGCGCCCTCGATGTAGCCAATCAGGAAGTCGTTGATGATGGGCAGATCCATGCCGCCGATGAAGCCGATAACGCCCGATTCGCTGAGCATACCCGCCACCATACCGGCGATATAGGTGCCTTCATTCTGCTTGTAGGAAATGCTGTATACGTTGGAGAAGTCGCCGGTCGTGCGGTCTACATCAAAGTCGAAGATGATGAACTTCTGATCCGGATACTGAGGAGCCAGCTCCTGAAGCACTTCCACGCAGGGAGAGGTGCCGATGATGATGTAGTCGTAGCCGCTTTCTGCGATGTCGCAAATGTTAGATTCGTACACAGAAGGGTCTTGACCCATTTCTACGCACTTGGTTTCCGAGCCGGGGAAAGCTTCGCCAATCAGCTTCAAACCGTTGGCTGCACTGTCGTAGAAGCCCTTGTCGCCAAGGTTAGAGGTGAGCAGAAGCGCAACCTTCAGGGGGCGGGTTTCCGCCACTGCGAAAGCCGTGCAGCTCAGCACCATCAAGAGGGTCAGGGTGAGTACCAGGATTTTCCGAAGTTTCATTGTCGAGTCCTCCTTTTGATAGGTTGTTAGGGTATTCGATAAGAGGAAAAACGCCATTCCTCTTATTACCTTGTTGATGAGTCCTCCTGTTTTTGGAATTTTACTGATTCCTCAAAAACACCTCAACCTCGTCCCGCGTCGGAATGGACGGCGCGGCACCCGCGCGGGAAACGGCAATCGCTGCCGCTGCACTGGCTGATTTCAGGCAATCCGCCAAAGCCTGCTGCTGACACAGTCCCGTCAGGAAATAACCGCAGAAGGTATCGCCCGCGCCGGTCGTATCCACCACCTGCACCTGATAAGCGGGGTGCGAGCAGCACGCTTTCTCCAGCCGGCAAATAACGCCATAGCTGCCCATGGTAAGCACAAAATTGGAATGGGGATATTTTTCGCTCAGCGCATCCAGCAGCTGCTCAGCTGTCATGGACGGAGAACCGCCAGCCAGCCGCGCGGCTTCCAGCTCGTTCACGATAAACAGATAAACCTTGTCCAGCGGGAAACATTCTAAATTTTCCGGAAACGGGGATGGATTCCAGACCACCCGAAGCCCGCGGTCGGCTGCGCTTTGGATAATTTCCGCCACATGGCTGACTTCGTTTTGCAGGAGAATCAAATCATCCGGCTGAGCCGTATCCAATACCCTGTCAATATATTCCTGAGTCAGGCAATGGTTTGCGCCGCCATACACAATAATGGCGTTTTGTCCCGCAGGCTCAACCTGTATAATCGCATGACCGCTGGGCTGCTGCACCCTCATCAGAACGGAAAGATCGACGCCTGCCTTTTCCAGTATATCCATCAGAAAATCGCCGTCCGCCCCAACAGCACCCGCATGAACCACCTGCCCGCCGGCACGAGAAGCCGCCACGGACTGGTTCAGCCCCTTTCCGCCTGCAAAAGTATGCATCGCAGGGGAGCTGATGGTTTCTCCAGGCTGCACAGAATGCGCCACATCATATACCCTGTCAATGTTCAGAGAGCCAAAGTTGATGATCTTCAAGGGGTACAGCCTCCTGTCTTTATACGAGAATTCGACTAACACTGGCGCGAACCTTCAGTGTCGGCTCCAGCTTGGGGATGGGTTTTAAAGATTGCTCCGGATGATGAATCAGCCGAATCAGCGTGGATACCGCCTGAACGGCTACGTCGGGAATAGGCTGCGATACAGACGTCAGAGGCGGCTGTATAATATCAGCCAGCACCGTATCGTCCACGCTGACCACAGATAAATCCTCCGGTATGCGTCGATGCAGGTTGCGCATCTCTCTGTATACACCGAACGCCAACGTATCTGAACAGCACAGCGCAGCGGTGACCTTCTTGCCCAGCAGAAACGGAACAGCTTCCACACCGGTTTGAATATCGTACTTGCCGTGGTAAATCAGGCTTTCGTCAAATGGCACCTGAAAATCCCGAAGTGCCTTGCGGTAGCCCGCCACGCGGTCGCGAACACTGCATATCCCCATCGGACCGGCGACACAGCCGATACGACGATGCCCCTGCTCCAGCAAATGCTGGGTAGCCATATATCCGATTTTTTGCTGATCCACCAGCACGGCAGGCAGGCTGTATCTTTCGTTGACACGGTCTACCAGCACGATTGGAATCTGAATATCTTCAATGGCTCGGAAAATTTTTTCGGTCTCCTCAGCGGCTTGGAAATCCGTCTGAGCGAGGATGATGCCATCCACCTGCCGATCGTAAAAGAAAAACAGGGAATTGTAGGTATGCTTGCAATCGTCATCCGTGCTGCTGACCAGCACGGTATATTCCTCCTGCATAGCGGCACGTTCAATGTGCTTCGCCAATTCGGAAAAGAACGGGTTGCCGATATCCGGCAAGACCAGGCCAATGGAATTGGACCGATTGGTAGCAAGCCCTACGGCAAGTTGATTTGGACGGTAATGCAGTGCCTTCGCCGCCTGCGCCACGGCGTTCTTGGTCTTTTCCGAAATAGCAGAATCTTTGCCATTCATGACCAAAGACACGGTAGAAGGCGATACGCCGGCAGCCTTGGCAACATCTTTGATGGTGGTACGCATATTGCCGCTCCCATTTACTTCTTCGTTAAACCGCTTTAAATATACCAGATTATGTGCAATCTGTCAATAACAATTCGATAATTTTTTAAATCAATATACACATGTGCTGATTTTTTAGCAAAATAATAAACGTTTTATGTTGAAATAAGCATCGAAATTCTCTCGGGTTATCGGAGGTTTCGTTAATTAAAACGTTTTACTTATGTCTCGAGCCTGAATCTCCGCAAAAAAAGCAGTTTGCCATGTTCGTGCGCAATTTTTCTTGCAGGCATTCCAATTAAAAACATCAAAATAGAAATACACACCACAATGCAGCTAAAAACAGCAAAAGAAAAGTATATGTTTATCACATATAGCACTTGCCTTTTCTATTTCGCAATTGCATAATAAACTTGTCGGATTGCATGACATATCCGATAGGTCGATTTACCGAAGGTTGCAACAAGACACAGAACAGAAAGGAAGATACTCTTATGAAGAAACTCTTCGCTCTCCTTCTGGCCCTGACAATGATGCTCTCGGTTAGCATGGTCAGTGCTGAAACCCTCGAATGTGACGTTGTTGTTGTCGGTGGCGGCGGTGCCGGCATGAGTGCCGCGCTTTCTGCTGCCGAGAACGGTGCCAAGGTAATCTTGATTGAAAAGCAGGGTTATCTGGGTGGTGCCACTATGATGTCCGGCGGCATCGTACCAGCCGTTGGTACCAAACAGCAGAAAGAAGCCGGTATCGAAGATAACCTCGAATGGTTCGTCCGCGATATTGAGCGTCCGTCCAACTATGCTGTGCGTGAAGATTTGGTATATACCGTTGCCGAAAATGCCAAGACCGTTATCGAATGGCTGGAAGGCATGGGCGTGAAGTGGACCGTGATGAATTCCCTGTTCTATGGTCAGAGCAACTACCGCATGCACTTGGCTGAAGGCTCCGGCAAAGGCTTGAGCGACTGCATGATCGCTACTCTTGAAAACAATGATAACATCACGCTGATGCTGAACACCCCCGGTACCGGTCTGATGACCAACGACGCGGGTGAAGTTATCGGTGTAACTGCTCAGGGTGCGGACGGCGAGATGCAAATTCTTGCCAAGAACACCATTCTATGTACTTCTGGCTTTGCCGCCAATCAGGAAATGGTAGCAAAGTACATGCCTGAAATGTCCGTGGCTCAGCCTTATTACGCTCCCGGTGCCACCGGAGAGGGTATTCAGTGGGGTATGGAACTGGGGGCTGCTGTAGCTAACATGGGTGCTTATCAGGGACACGCTTTCTACGGCGTGGGCTATGGCTCCACGGATCAGGGCATTGCCAACAATGGCGGTATCTTCATCAACCAGAACGGCGTCCGCTTCACCAACGAATATGGCGGATACTCCGAGCTTACTCCGCATGTTCTGCATCAGCCCGGTCACTACTGCTACATGGTATTTAATGATGCAATTGCCGCCAAGAGCGCTAAGTTTGAGAAGTTCAAAGAGGCAGGCATTGTATTCTCTGGCGACACCGCCGAAGAACTGGCGGCTCAGCTGAACATCGATTCCGCCAAGTTTGCACAAACCATCACCGAGTATCAGGCTTCCATCGTGCGCGGTGAAGACGAGTTCAATCGCACCAAGCTGCCCGAATCTTTCGAGGCACCCTATTATGCGATTAAGATTACAGGCGACCTGCGCCATACTCAGGGCGGTTTGGTGACGGATATCGCTACCCATGTGATGAAGGAAGACGGCACTCTCATCCCCGGTCTGTATGCTGCAGGCGGCGTCATGGAAGGCTTCTCCAGCACCGGCGGTCCTGGCTACATGAGCGGCAACGGTCTGCTGCAAGCTTTCATCTTCGGCAAGATTGCCGGTGAACGTGCTGCGACCGAAGTGCGTGGTGAAGCGACAGTTGTGAACTACGAGTTCCCCGTAGACGAACTGGCGGTAGCTGAAGAAGCCGCTCTTCAAACCATGGGCGGTGCTGATGTTAAATTCGTGGACGGTGAATACAATGGTCTCGGTCAGGGACATGGCGGTGATATCACCGTAAAGGTGGTTATCGCCGATACCAAGATTGCCTCCATTGAAGTCGTATCTCAAAATGAAACTCCCGCCATTTATGCCTCTTGCGAGAAGACTATGCTGGATGCCATTACGGCTGCCAACGGCACCGCTGTGGATACTGTTTCCGGTGCTACCGAATCCTCTGTCGGCATTATCAATGCCGTAAACAGTGCTCTGCTGGTAGCGTTGAATTCTCATACCGGCTCCAAGTAATCCAGCAGAAAATACGCAAAGCAGTGTATTCCCAATAATGTAATAGAGAAAGCTGCTACATAAGCAGCATCAAAAAAGAGTGAACATGTCCATTCGAAAGAATGCCCACGTTCACTCTTTTCTGTCATCTATGTGTTTGTGGAACCATTTTGCAGGTTTTCGCTATACAAGAAAGCGGGCTATGCCCGCATCAACTCCCCCTGCCCCCTCATTCATGGTGTTTTTGTCAATGTCATTAAGATAATGGCATGAAGCAAGAAGAGAAGGACTATGATGAGAATCAACTCGGCATGGTTCTTTTTTCTATACAATTTTCCAGAAACACTTGACAAACAAAGAGAAATCGGCGGCGAAGCCTTCATTGCAAAAAAGCAAGGAGGCAAACCTAATGAGAAACTATATCCAACATGTCAAAGAGCAAAGGGATGCCCGTCACTTTTTCCCCTGCGCTTTTCCGTTATCGTGAAGCGACATCATAAACGCACGTTTGTATGCTTTTCTCGTTTCCGCGCTCATCGTAATCTGTTTGGCAAGCTGAGAAATCGTCCAATCCACCGCTTTCTCTGGCGACGGCGGATTTTTAGGGAGAGACAGTTCCCGAATTGCGCCCATCAGCTTTTTCAAAAATTCCATCTGAACCGGCGGCGACGTCGGTTCTTTTTCATCCATGTCTTTCTTGATATCCTTGAGGATAGAGAGAAGGTCGCCTTTACAGACACAACTACTGAAAACGCTTCCTTGAAGAAGGAAGTTGCGGAACCTCAAAGCAAACTGGATACCGCCAAACGTGGAAGCGTTCAGAAGAAACTGGATGACGCGCAGCTTTTGAATGATTATCGGGAACTCCGCAGGATTGTAGAGCGGATTCCGCCTGAAATTCTTGAGCGCGCCAAACGTCAGGAGCACAGCGCCGCCGTGTCGAGGTGCACGCGATGAGGACGGTGAGCGGATGGCACGGAAAAAGAAAATCGTCAACAACACGCCTTATCCGCAACATGCCATTGACGCCGTTGCGCATTGCCTCTGGCCGGATATCGTGGCTTTCTTTGAAAGCGAAGAAGGACAAAAGGAGTTTGAAACATGGAAACGTCAGCAGGACAAGGAGAACCTGGAACAGGAAAATCAGTTAAAGGCCGCATAAGAAAAATTCCGTCAGGGTCAATGATAAGACTCTGGCGGAATTTTTTCGTTATGGCGGATTATCTCGTTCGGCGCTTGGAAGAAGCCCTTCTCCGTCTGCCGTTTTCAAAATAATCGTAGTGGAAGGTAAGAAAAAATCCGAACCCATTTCCGATTTGGAAAATCTGGTTCGGATTATACTGGTTTGGTGCGGGAAACAGGACTTGAACCTGCATGAAATTGCTTTCACTAGAACCTGAATCTAGCGCGTCTGCCAATTCCGCCATTCCCGCAAGCCGTTTTGTCTTGCGACGAAGAGTATTATACGATACGGCTTGTGAAAAGTCAACCCTTTTTTACAGAAAAATGGGAGGAATGGCCGAAAACGACAATTTGCGCGTAAAAACTTGCAAAATCAGCGCCTGTTTGGTACAATATACGCGATTCTGGCTGCCGCTGCATGCAGGGCAGACCGAGAAGGTTGTTTTCTTTTACGACGCCGCTTTTGCGGCAAAGACTTGTCGGGTATCCTGTGCGAACCCGAACGGAGGATCAAAAATGAATACTCAGCCTCAACAGAAGATCAGCGTGCAGACGCTGACGCAGCTTGCCATCCTTGTGGCGATTGAAGTGGTGATGAAGCTCATCGGCTTGGGCAGCGTGCCGGTCGGACCGCTGTACATGTCGTTCCTGACCGTGCCGATTGCCATTGGCGCGATTGTCATCGGGCCGCTGGCGAGCATGCTGCTTGGCGGCGTTTTCGGCTTTGTGAGCTTCATGGACGCTATCAAGGGCGCGTCGATTATGACCTCGACGCTGCTGGGCGTGTCGGCCATCCACACGTTCATCCTGTGTTTTGTCACGCGCCTGCTGATGGGTCTGTGCGTCGGGCTGGTCTATGGCGCGATGGCCAAGGTGTGCAAAAACGCGACGGCCAACTGCTTTGTGGCCTCGCTGTCCGCGCCGCTGCTCAACACGCTGTTCTTCATGGGCTATATCGTGCTTGCGTTTTATCATACGGATTACGTCCAGAGCCTCGTGCTGGCCAAGGGCGCGAGCAACCCGCTGATGTTTGTCATTCTGCTGACGGGCATACAGGGGCTTGTGGAAGCGATTGTCTGCTCGGTTGCGGGCACGGCCATCGGCGGCGCGCTGCTCAAGGTGACGGGCAGGATGAACGGGCACCGCTAAATCTTACGCCGGTTAGGGGATAGAATTATGATCGTTGCAATGGATATTGGAAACACCAATATCAAAGCCGCTGTGTTTGAAGGGAGTCGGCTGGTCAAGCGCTGGCGCTGCGCGACCGACCCGGTGATGACATCGGATCAATATGGCATCATCATGGCGGATCTGTTTCGTTATCACAACCTGAATATGCAGGCGGTGGAGGGGATTATGATTTCCTCCGTTGTGCCGACCATCAACTACACCATCGAGCACATGTGCCGGGATTACTTTCATCTCGAGCCGCGGCTGCTCGTGCCCGGCATGAAAACGGGGCTGAACATCCGCTACGAGAACCCGCGCGAGCTGGGCAGCGACCGAATCGCCAACGCGGTGGCGGTCTCCGCGCTCTACGGCGGCCCCGCGATTTTCATTGATTTCGGCACGGCGACGACGTATGGCGTGATCTCCGCCAAATCGGAATTTCTCGGCGGCGCAATCGGCCCCGGCCTGCGGATGATGAACCGCGCGCTTTCGACGGGCACGGCGAAGCTGCCCTCCATCGAGCTGGTGCTCCCGCCGCAGGTCATCGGCAAGACGACCGTTTCCAATATACAGGCGGGCATTTTGTACGGCTATATCGGCTCGGTGGAGAAAATCGTCGAGCATATGAAGCACGAACTGGGCGGAAGCGATATCCGCGTGATTGCGACGGGCGGCATGGCGCATCTGGTCAAGAGCAATTCCGACGTGATTGACGAAATCAATCCGGATTTGACGCTGACCGGCCTGCGCCTGATCTACGAGAGAAACCTGTAAACATTCATTTGAAGGAAGGACGCACGAAAGCATGGAAAAGATCGTCGTGGGTTTTCTGGGCTGCGGCAACATCGGCTGCGGCGTGTATAAACTGCTGGAAACGTATGGGGCGCAGATCGAAGAAAACGAAGGCGTCGGCTTTGAGGTGCGAAAAATTCTCGTGCGTTCGCTGAACAAGAGCCGCGCGTGGGCGATTCCCTCGACGCTGCTGACGGATCGTC
>OLPF01001310.1_pt1 | contig 21377 bp, 22 predicted proteins | sample 1673121 | NCBI WGS metagenome assembly OLPF01 (sample SAMEA3136756, study PRJEB25190) | human gut metagenome
GCCCGGCGCGCACATGGCGGATGCCTCGTTCGAGTCGAGCGTCGTATTCCCTTTGCTCATCCTTGTCCTTTAGTCCGATTTCGTACTTTCACGATACTGTAGTACGAAATCGGACTTATGAGAACGCCGCGCATGCAATATGCACAACTAATGCTCGCCTTTTCAGGTGAGAAACGTGAGAAATCATATTTATAAGGAACCTTTGCAGTTCAAAACTGCAGGTCAGCGTTCTATCGTTCAATTAATTAGGACTCTAGATGTACAAGAATGACGATAATTTGCAAAACAAGAAACGGTTATGCAGCGAATTCCCTCAATTCGTCGCCTCGATTAACGGAATGCACAGAGATATTCCCCACTTCGCTAGACTTTGGGGAATATTTTAATTAGTAGCCATACTATATTTGAAAACTATCGTCGTTTTTGTACACAACCCCACCGCACGCCCGCCACCGCGCCGCACGGCGTTCTCTAGCTCGCTCGGTGCGCAATACTCTCCACTGCCTCAAGCGCGGCGTCAACCTCAGCCTGCGTGTTGAAGCTGGAGAAACTCGCGCGCACGACGCCCTGCTCAGCCGTGCCGAGCGCCTTGTGCATAAGCGGCGCGCAGTGGGCACCGGGGCGCGTGCAAATCCCGAAATCAGCGTCGAGCCGCGCGGAGACCTCGCCCGAATCGGCATCGCCGATGTTGAAGGCGACGATCCCCGAGCGCCCAAAGCTCGCATGCCCGCCGTACACCACGATCCCGGGAACGCTCGCCAACCCGCGCTCGAAGCGCTCGACAAGCCCCGCCACCTGGGCAGCAATCGTAGCTGGCGCTTTCTGCGCCACGTATTCCACGCCGGCGGCAAGCCCCGCCAAGCCATGCGCGTTTTCCGTTCCCGCCTCAAGCGCCTCGGGCATGAACGACGGCTGACGCTCATCGAAGCTGCGCACGCCCGACCCGCCCTCGAGAAGCGGCGCGATCTCAAGCCCCTCGCGCACGATGAGCCCGCCTGTCCCCTGCGGGCCGCAGAGGCTTTTGTGCCCGGTGAAGCAAAGCACGTCCACCCCGAGCGCCGCCATATCGACCGGCATCGCGCCCGCCGTCTGCGCCGCATCCAGAACGAACAGCGCACCCGCGTCGTGAGCCATCGCTGCCATGCGCGCAACGTCGTACACATCGCCCGTCACGTTCGACGCATGCGTGGCGGCGACCAGGTTCGCCCCGCCCTCAAGCGCGCGCTCGTAGGATTCCCAATCAAGCGACCCATCAGGGAGAATGCGGGCAACCTCCACCTGTATCCCGCGCATATCGCGAGCGCGGAAGAGCGGCCGCAGCACCGAGTTGTGCGATGCAGCCGTGGTGACAGCGCGTCCCCCACCAGGCAAAAGGCCGGCAAGAGCGATGTTGAGCGCCATCGTGGCGTTCATGGTAAACGATACGCGGGAAGCGTCCTGTGCGCCGAGCAACCCCGACACGGCCGAGCGCGCCTCGAACACGGCCATGCTCGCCGCGAACGCCGCCGCATGCGAGCCGCGCCCCGGACCGCCGAACGAGCCGATCGCGTCCGCCACCGCGCGAGCCACACCGTCGGGTTTCTTAAGCGTCGTCGCCGCGTTGTCGAGGTAAATCACGTGAGCGCCTTTCGGGAAATCTGCCCGCAGGCGAGCAGTGCCTGCCGCAGGCGTCGAGTTCTTGTATAGTGGAATCATACCGCGAAAACGACTCGCGCGACCACGCGCACAACAGGGAAAGGACACCCCATGGAGCAGTACAAGCAAGAGTTCATCGAGTTCATGGTCGAAAGCCATGTGCTCAAGTTCGGCGAGTTCACGTTGAAAAGCGGCCGCAAGTCCCCGTTTTTCATGAACGCGGGCGCCTATGTGACGGGCGACCAGCTGCATCGCCTGGGTCTCTCCTACGCGCGCGCGATCCACGACAACTTCGGACTCGACTTCGACGTCGTGTTCGGCCCCGCGTACAAGGGTATCCCCCTGTCGGTCGTGACGGCGATGGGGCTTCACGAGCTCTACGGCAAAGAGGTGAAGTACTGCTCGAATCGTAAGGAAGCGAAAGACCACGGCGAGGGCGGCAACCTGCTCGGGCACGTGCTCGAGGACGGCGACCGCGTTGTCATGGTGGAAGACGTCACCACGTCGGGCAAGTCGATCGACGAGACCTACCCCCTCATCACTGGCGCCGCGAATATCGAGGTCAAAGGCCTTATGGTCTCGCTCAACCGCATGGAGGTTGGAAAAGGCGGCGTGAAGTGCGCCTGCGACGAGGTGTCGGAGAAGTACGGCTTCCCCACGGCGAGCATCGTGAACATGGCCGAAGTGACCGAGTACCTCTACAACCGCGAGGTGCAGGGTGAGGTCCTCATCAACGATGACATCAAAGCCGCTATCGACGCATATTACGAAGAATGGGGCGCGAAGGAATAGCGCAATCACTTGATTAAGCGGGCGAGAAGGCACCGGGGCACGCCAGGCCGCACCTCCTCGCCCGACCCATCCAATCGGCACCTCCCGCCCGGCACCACGTTAATGGATGATTTCCACGTTTCTCAGCATGTTCTCGGCAAGAGCGACTTCCTGCGCGCGGTCCTCTCCCTCAACCGGTCCGAGATACGTTAGCCCCACGCCAATGAGTCGATTGTTCCAAAAATAGCTCGCAACGCGCATCTCTGCAGCCTTGTTCTTGTCCACATTCTCATATGCGGCGTAAATAAGAATAGACTCACCGTTTCCTTTGTCGATGTCGTCAACGAGGCGAAATCCCGGATCAGTCATCTCAGGGCGCGGAAGCGTAAAGTTATCGATGGCGTTTTTCACATCTTGGCTGGAGACATCGCCATCATCGACCTCGGAAAACATCGAGAGCGACCGAAAGCTATGATCTTCCTCCTCGCCCGACACCAAAAACGTAGGCTCAAGATACGTCACTTCACGTAAAGAGAAGAGCGCGTTGTACGCATCGAGAAATGTGGCGAAGCCTCTTTCATGGTAGAAGCTGTCCTCGGGAACAACCGCGTAAGGTTCCTCGTAATAAATGCGCAGCTTTCCGTTATCCACATGGGGAGATGTGTTGTCGCCGTCGCTTAAGGAGCAAGCAGCCGACGCAAAAACCACCAACAAGCAAGCCAAAACCAGGGCAACCCTCATAGGAATAGCGAATCGAGAACAACGCATACAATGCCCCCTAGCAAACTATCCAATTATCTCAATAGCATTTTCTTCTGTTCCGATTTCGTGCATGTTGCACGCAGGATCTCTAATCTTGCCATAGCCCCACGCAAAGCCATCTCCCTTCATGAGTTCATTATAGTAATGGCTTTCAATCGCATTGCCAGCGGGATTATCGAAAAAGTTAGTTGCCACTGGTCCCCATTCCACTACTTTGGGGTCACCGAAAACATAAATGGTTACGCCAGCCTGCGACACAATTGCCCCAGCCTTTACCGATCGATTGGTATTTTTAACCCACATCCAAGATTCGTATATATTGAATAGGGCACCATACGATCTCCCGTCATATCCGTTTCTCCATCCATAATTAACGAGATCCGTTCCGTGCCAAAAGCCCCTTTCATGATACTGACCAAACTTCTTTGCCGCATAAGCCGTCCCCGTAAATGCACCAGCTAAAAGAGCGATACAAACCAATACGCAAACCATAATTGCGCTTCGACGTCTCGAACTGCTCATCGCTGCACTCCCTCCTTAACGAGTTTTACATACGATCGACTTCGTATACGCCGACGATCGTCGATCCATCACTTGCATAAACGGGAACCTCAACACTGACGTCCTTTTGAGCCTCTTTGTAGATGGAGGCAAACAGCTGCTCGCTGATAGTGAAGCCCCCCGACAAGAGTAATTCGCCCGAATTATCCTCAGCATCCATGGACATGGTTGCAATTTCGTTAGCTTTGGCCGACGAAATGACGCCCTCTTCTAAAGCCACGGCGATTCTCTGAGATGCAACGCCCTGCATGGCATCCTTTGCATTTAGCATACCGTTTGCCTGAACGAGAAGATTGCCGATTTCGTAAGCTTCGTCGTAGGTGAGAACCTCAAAACCAAAACGTTGGTTGGCTGCGTTAGTCAACGCTCGCGCTTTTTTATCAGCAAGCGAAGCAAGAACCGTCTCGATTTCATCCTGTTCCACTGCTCCTTCAAAAAAGGCGCTTGCCATCTCATCGGGCGATACATATCCAATTTCTCCATTGGTGGCTTTCACACGAACCATATCCGGCATAGCGATAACACCCTCATCGTCTTCTATCGGCACACCATAGCTCTGACCATCAGCTCCGATGAAATAATCCGAAGACTCATCGAATAACGCTTCACCGCTCGCAGTCAGACAGAAGGCGAAGGAAAGGCAGAACGCCGCCGCAACCGCCAAAACAACTCCAATTGCAGCTCCAGGTTTTTTAAGCGCACTATAGTTTTTCATTACCGACACCCCTTTTCATTGACTAGAACTAAAGTGAGTCAATTACGATTTCTCCGATCACCGTTCTGCCATCTTTCTCGTATACAGGGAGCGCGATACCCACCGCGTCCTTCGCTTTCTGATAGAAATACGCATACTCCATCGTGTTCAGATAGTTAGTCGAAAGCGCTTCCGACAGGCGTGAGGAATCGATAATGACGGCATTTGATGATCCGTCAAACGACACGGATTCAGCCACGTCGCCAATAAACGACATCCTCTGAAATTGAACAGCCTTCACCGCATCCGCTGCATTTCCGCCATGGACTATCTCACCACCCGAAACAGTTTCGTTAGCCAAAACTGCGGAGCGCACGTTCCCTTCAAGAAGAGTGATCGCTGCTTCTGTTCCACCAACAGAAGTAATTAAACTCAACGCCTCTTTCACTTCTTCAATGGAAAGCAACTCGTAACCGTAATAAGTATTGGCCGTCTCCGCAAAAACCTTAGCAATAGTTTCAGTCCTATCGGGCATAATAGAATTGAGTTCTTCGGAAGAAAGTTCGAAATCTCTCTGCGTTATCGCCGAATACTCTTCATAGTACATATACCCCCTTTTCCCGTTCGTGGCTATGCATGATACGAGTTCAGGCATTTCCGTACCATTCATTTCAGCCTCAAGCATCGATCCATAGGTGATACCTTCGCTGTTTACAGGTAAAGGCGCACCGTCCTTTCCAGAGGCAAAGCCGATCGCGTGAGATACACCCACCACAGCCAAAGCTGCAATCATTACTAGCGCGAGTAGTCCGCTGAGTTTTGTTCGCTTCGTAGCAAAAATCATTATGCCTCCTAGCTATAATCCCAGTCTTCTGCGCCAACAGTTTCAAAATAGCCATCGTCGTACCCGATAGAGCCGCGATAAAGCGCATGCGTCGAATACGTAGCGCAGTAGTAATAATCCGCGCTCCAAGCGCTCGCCAGGATTTTGTTCTCTATAGCATCACCGGCTGAATGCGCAGTTGTCGTATTGACCACAACTTGATCTTTGTAGAAGTCAAGGTTCCTATAGGCTTTTGTCCGATTCCTCAACCAATTCTGCGGAGCAGTTGTATTCGTGATTTTCGTCCATGTACGCCAGTCCTCGGTAATCCACGACTCCCCCGGATTCTGATACTCGTAGGCAGCCGATCTGCCACGCCAAATCTTGCCGTAATACTCCTTGTCAACAGACTGCCCCATACCGGCAAGAGCAACTGCTGGAGCAAAACAGACCAAGAGCATGGCCAGAAGGCAAATCCAATATCTTTTTTTCTTCACGCCTCTTTTCATTGACTTTCCTTTCCTTTTGAACGACGATGAGCGCATCACGTTGACCGCCCTGTTAGCTATACGCTTCAGAGGCATGAATTGTTCCCGTTACTAGACATTTTTTGCATTTTCCGAAAGGAAGCTATCTGACAGACAGACACGTTGACATAGTGACGTACGCAGCAACTGCTTATGGCAGCACTGTCTTCCGCTTTGCCTTCACGCTCCTTCGTTCCTTCCATCATGCAGAAGACGTTTATCAAGAAACCTTCTTGGCGCTTCACTCCTCGCAGCAGATCTTCGAGAGCGACGAACATCTTAGAGCTTGGCTTTTAAAGGTTGCCGGCAACCGTTGTCGCACGATTTATCGAGAAAAGCAGCGACATCGAGAAGATTTGATCGATCCGGCCGACTTCGCATCCATGCCTATCACGGACGGGAAGGCACCCGGCTCAGAGGCACCCAACGTAGGCGGTGTCTGGGATATTGTGGATACTCTAAACAACGATCAGCGCGAAGCGATTTACCTGTTTTACGTCGAAGGGTATTCAACGGAAGAAATCGCGAAAATCGTAGGCGTATCGAATGCAACTATTCGAACACGCCTCCATCGGGCAAGAGCCAAGATCAAACAGCACCTGAAATGAGGAGGTGACCGCATGACAAGAAGAGAAGACGATTCTTTCAATGCTTTCATCGAGCAATTCAAGCAAACATCGCTTTCCATCGAGCCACACGCTGACCTGCAAGAAAGAACGCTGGCAATGATAGCGACGAAGCCTTCGAGCCAATCAGAGGAGGCAAGGCGCCACCCAACGCTCCCGAAGCGCAACAATCACCCGAGGCGAATGGGCTTTGTGCTTGCCAGCGCAGCTGCTGCATGTCTCATCGTGGCTACCCTATTTGCTGCAAAACCATGGAGCTATGCTCCCGTCGAGTACCATCCCACAGGCGTAACCTGCGCTTTCGCGGAAACAATGCCTGTAAAGATCTCCGGAATGAACGCTGATGGCGAACAAGCGAGTAATCTCGTCCTTCCCGCAGGAGAGGGAAAAATCGCCCTCCAGTTTTTCGCATCCTTCAGCCTTTCCGCCCCCAACAAAGGGACTTACTCCATGAGCATTGAAGGCGAGTATGTCAAGATAAACCGCGAAATGCTCCACGACGGCCCACGTTCGGAAAACGAGATCGAAGCATTTAACGAGTCTTGGGGCGAAAGCGTGCCCTTAGACGCAACGAACGAGAATACCGTGGCAATCCGCATCTTCGTTGACGTAGACGAAAATGCGCGCCAACGTTATTTTTCGGGGAATATGAGCGCAGAGGAAAAGCAGTCTTTTTCCGAATGCGCGCAAACTAAAGCGCTAGCCCAGCTGAAGGAAACTACCGTCTCTTTTGATGATGGCACTGGAAAGTTATCGCACTATCGATTTGAGGGCACGTTTGAGAATTTAAGGCTCTCGACAATAGGCTAGAAAGCATTGAAAAAGATCCAGAGCGCCCCCTTGCTGCACCCCGATGCCTTCCAGGATTTCCCTCTTTTCAGTTGGCGCGTTATGCCTTATCATGTTTGCTTGCGCAAACCGCATGCCGGCGTGGCTCAACGGTAGAGCAACTGATTTGTAATCAGTAGGTTGCGGGTTCGATTCCTGCCGCCGGCACCACGAAAAAGCAATCCCCCATCTGGTGGTTCGTCCTTTCCAGATGGGGGATTTTTTTGCTCGCTAGTCTTTCACCACAAGAACGGGAACCTTCGCCTCTTTCAGCACGAAGCTCGACACGCTGCCCAGGATGCCGCGCAAACCGCCGAGACCGCGCGATCCCATGATGATGAGGTCGATGTTGTGCGCCGCCGCATACGCGACGATTTGCACACCGATCGTCGTCTCGCTCTGCACCTCGACGTGGATCTCGTTCATAAGCCCGCGCGTCGCGAGGCGGACATCGCGCTCGAGCTTTCTTTGGGCCTCGTTTTGGGCATCCTCGAAAGCCTCTCTCATACCAACGGGAACCGCCGCGCCATACGAAGAGTCGAGCCGCTCGATCACCTGATGCTCGATGTCCGAAATCTGCAGCACATGAAGCGCGCAGCCCGGATCCTCTTTCGCGTAGCGGGCCGCTTCCTCGAGCGCCGCATCGGCAGACGCCGAACCATCGAAGGGAACTAAGATATTGTCATAGAGCATGGCTGCCCCTTCCCCATCGTGCGTTTTGAAAACGCAATTCGGAAGACGGCGATACAGCAATCGCCTTGTAAGCTAATGATAGCGCGCTTAACCATCTGCGAACAGGGATTATGGCGAATTTTCTCCTTCATCGGGAAAGAAAGGCGCGGGCATTGCACATCAGTTCGAAGCTTGTTAAAATACGAACAAATATTCGAACGAACAGGTGTACCCATGAATATCGTCGAAAAGCTGGAAATCCTCGCCGACGCCGCAAAGTACGATGTGGCCTGCACATCCTCCGGTGTGGACCGAGGGGCTCGGCGCGGCCAGCTGGGAAACGCAATGGCCGCAGGGTGCTGCCACAGCTTCACACCCGATGGGCGCTGCATCTCGCTTCTGAAGGTGCTCATGACCAACGTCTGCATCTACGACTGCGCCTACTGCGTGAATCGTGCAAGCAACGAAGTCGCGCGCACCGCGTTCACCCCGCGCGAGCTGGCAGACCTGACGATATCGTTCTACCGACGCAACTATATCGAAGGGCTGTTCGTAAGCTCCGGCGTCATAAAAAGCCCGGATTACACGACCGAGCTCATGATCGAGACGCTGCGCATCCTGCGCGACGAGTACGGCCTTCGCGGGTACATCCACGCGAAGGCGGTGCCCGGCACCTCACCTGAGCTGATCGATCGGCTGGGTCATCTGGCCGACCGCATGAGCATGAACCTGGAGCTCCCCTCCCAGAAAAGCCTTGCGCTTCTGTGTCCGCAAAAGCGCAAGCAGCAGCTTCTAGCTCCGATGCGCCAGATTCGCGACTCCATGGCAGAAGACGCTGACACGCGTGCTCTCATGCGAAAGAACACGACATACTACTCTCAAAATCGACCGGCGAAACGCGAACGGGCTTTCGTCCCCGCAGGCCAAAGCACGCAAATGATCATCGGCGCCACACCCGAGAACGACTTTCAAATCCTGAACTTATCGGCGGCGCTCTATCGCACACGCTCGCTCAAGCGCGTGTTCTTCAGCGCCTACCTGCCAGTTACCTCCGATGAGCGCCTGCCCGCATCAGGCGGGGTGGAACTCGACCGAGAGCATCGGCTCTACCAGGCCGATTGGCTTATGCGCTTCTGCAAGTTCGACGTGAGCGAGATAATCGACGAGGACAACCCTTACCTCGACCCGCAGCTTGACCCGAAGGCAAACTGGGCCGTCAACCACCTGGAGCACTTCCCCGTAGAGGTGAACACCGCCCCGCTCGAAATGCTCCTGCGCGTCCCAGGCATCGGCCCGCGCGGGGCGCGCCTTATCGTGAAGGCCCGGCGCACATGCTGCCTGCACGAACCCGAGCTGCGCAAACTCGGTATCGCCTACAAGCGCGCACGCTTCTTCATCACCTGCAACGGCAAATACGCGGGAACAGGCACGCCATTCGCCCCAGGGGCCCTCCGCGCGCAGCTCGCCGCGCCGATTGACGGCGGAAAGCACGGGCGACGTGCGGCGAAGCAATGCCAGGGGCAGCTAAGCCTCTTCGATCCGCTTGAGGGTCAAGGTTTATGTAGGAAGCGAATAGAAGGAACAAACGAACGCGACGCGCTCTATGACGCGCAAGGGGCGATTGCACGCGAATACAACGCGCTCGACGCATCACGAGGGGCGAACGCACATGGCGCGTCCGCGCACTCAGCAAAGACGGGTGTAAGAGATGCCCTCGAAACCTCGAATAAGGCAGACGCAAGCGGTACCCCTACGACCGCGCAGAAGACGAGCATATCAAGCTCAAGCCCCCGCAGCCTCCCTGAGAAAAGCACGCTTGCCAGCCAAGCCGACGGCCTGTTCGGGTGGCAGCATGCCATCGACAAGCAAAAGGCTTGCGCATGATCACCGCAGAAGAGCCGCTCGCCCATGTTGCCTATGTCTACGACGGAACGCCCGAGGGGCTGCTCACCGCAGTGTTTCAAGCTTACGCGAATCACGAGGACCCCGAAGATATTGCACAGGGAGCCGCATTCCAGCCCCGCCTTGATCAGAGCGTTCGGACCATAGAGACCGATGCAGCCCTCGCAGAACGTGTGAAGCGTGGATTGGTGCGCGCAACGGGAAAAGCAGGATTCAACGCCGTGTTGCACGCATCGCTATCCGATGACGCGCAAGCGGGATCCGTCGTCTATCGGTTCATTCGCTACGCCATGAGGTCCAACGCGAATCGAGCGGCAATCAGCGAAATCGCACATCCGGCCGTCGCCCCGCTTGTCGCACTCGACCGATCGGTAATGAATGAGCGGCATCTTATGCAGCAATTTTTGCGCTTCGAGTGCCTCAAAGGAAATATATGGTTTGCTCGCTGCTCTCCGAAGGCATCGGTCGTACCCCTGCTCATGGATTGGTTCTCGGCGCGCTTCAACGACGTCCCCTTCATGATTTACGACGAAGCGCATCGCATAGCAGGAATCTACGACGGATTGGGATGGCAGCTCGCTCAAACCGACATAGTAAATCTCCCTGAAAAAGCAGGTGACGAAGAGATAATGCAGCAAGCGTGGAAGCGGTTCTACGACGCCGTCTCCATCGATGCGCGCTACCACCCCGAGCTCCGTCGGCAATTCATGCCGAAACGATTCTGGGAGAACCTGCCCGAAATGGATGAGCGCTACGACACGTCGACGGACGACTACTCGCTCAATACGCCCTCGAGGTCGAAAGCAGGGATGAAGCTCTCCTCGGCAGCACCGCCCTCCTGCCAGAAGTAGTCCTCGATACCGAGCGAGTCGGCAAAATCGAGCAGCCGTTCGTAATCTTCGTTGGGAACGCGGCGGGCAAGTTCGGAGCAACGTTCAAGCTCGCGGCATGCCCAAGCGTCACCCGCCTTGGCGCTCTCTGCCAAAACGGGAGTGTACTGGTTCATGATCGAAAGCAGCACCGAGCTGCCGAAGTGCTCCCACACCGTTTGCACCACGCGTTTGGAGTCCTCAAGGGCACCGGGCAGCATCAGATGACGCACCACTACCCCGCGCGTCATGCGCTCGTCGCCCTCGTACTCGTCAAAGCAAGGATCACCTACCTCATCGACCATGGCAGAAAGCGCGTCGAGGGCGATCTGAGGATAATTAGGGGCCTTTGAATATCGGGCAGCCAGATCGGAAGAGGCATATTTGTAGTCGGTAAGATACACATCCGCATAACCTCGGTTTTCGCGGACGGCGCGAACCGTTTCGTATCCCGAGGTGTTCCAAACGACGGGAAGGTCCATCCCCCGTTCCCGCGCCAAATCGAGCGCGGCGCGCGCATGCGGCGCGTAATGGGTCGGGGTCACAAGGTTGATATTCAGCGCACCCTTCGCTTGAAGCTCGGAGCAGATCTGCGCTAGACGCTCAATCGATATCTCTGCCCCCGCCTCGCCGTCGGCAATGACGGCGTTCTGGCAGTACACGCAACGAAGCGGGCACCACGAGAAGAACACCGTGCCCGAGCCATGCGTGCCGCTGATCGGCGGCTCCTCCCAGAAGTGCAGCGCAGCGCGGGCGATACGTAGTCGCCCATCGGCCCCGCAAACACCACGAGCCCCCGCACTGCGGTCAACTCCGCACACGCGAGGGCAAAGGTTGCAAGAAGATATATCTATTTCGCTTTGAAGCATTGTCCAATCCCACCGTTTCGAGCCGCCGAGATTACCTCCGCATGCTCCCGAGCGGACAGGTCAACTCAATTCGCGCCATTCACACGAATCACAGCCAGAGCAGTCAAGCTTAGTTTGCCGAGTACCCAAATCCGCCGTGGTCGTGGTGATGGCCGCAGCCGCAATCGTCTTCCTCGTCATCGTAGCCGTAGTCGTCGTCATCGTCAGCACCCTGACCATATGCTTCTTCGGCGCGCGACCAATCGAGACCATTCTCGGCGCATTCGGCTTCCTCGCCGTAGACCAAAGCCAAGGCTGCCGGCGACTTGAACGAGCCTCCGATCACCTCGAGCAGCTCCACGAGGTGCATCGTCGATTCCGCCTGCGGAAGAATCAAATCGGCATCATCAGCACTTGCAAGCGCGGCCTGCAGCTCCGAGAGGAACATCTCCGCCGTGAACACGCCCTCGAAGCGCTTTTCGCGAACCGCCTCAAGCATGCGCTCGGCGGGCTCGGAGAGTCCAGAAATCGCCACGTCGGAGAGGCCGTTACCCAAAGCAGCACGGTGCGCGGCGCGAACCAGCGCGTTCGCCTCGATCGCAGAGACAACGGCAGCCGCCTCCTGCAGAGTGCGAACAGCACGCATGAGCTGGGCCGTTCCCGCAGCGCCGCATTCCACCACGCGACCGCAGACCGCATTGAGAAGCCCTTGTGCCGCAGCGACGGCGTCCTCTTCGCCCGCAACGTAGCAAACGAGGTTCTCCTCGTCGAAGGGGCGCGGATCGAGCATGTCCTCAAGAGCGATGGGCGCCTCGACGAACCCCAAGTCGCTCACCGTGGCGACCGCGCCGAGCTCGCGCGCGAAACCTGGCGTCGATGCGGAGAAGTCGATGAGCACCGCGCCGGGATGCGCCGACTGGACGAACCCGCCTTCGTCGAAGTACGCGTCTTCGAGCGCCGATTGCGAGGTGCAGAACGTGATGATGGCGCTTGCCTCTTCGATATCGGCGCAGCGCTCGAAGCCGGCGTTCGCCAAGCGCACGGCGATATCGTCGTGGAAGTTCTCGTCACCGAAAAAAATATAACGCATGGGACCCCCTAATTGCCTTTCACTTTACGGGCAATGCGGTCGGCCACGGAAAGCTCCTCGCGGCGGTCTTTGCCCCAAAACACCACGGCCAGCATGCCCGGCCCCACATGCGACCCGATGACCGGGCCGATGCTGCTCTCCAGGAACAAGATATTCTCGTCGATCTTCGAAAGCGCCTCTTTCAGGCGATCGGCATCCTTCGGGCAGTCGGCGTTGCCGATAACGGCGAAACGCGCAGCCCCTTCGTCCGAGACATGCTTCGCATAGTACTCCGCAAGCTGCTTGATGCCCTTCTTCCGTCCGCGCGCGACGCCGGTGAGCGAAAGCTTGCCATCGAGAGCAATGTTGAGCAGCGGCTTCACGTCGAGCTTCGATCCGGCGAGCGCAACCGAGGCGGGGATGCGGCCACCGCGGCGAAGCGCCTCGAGATCATCGACCATGAACTCGGCGTCGATGTAGTAGCGCGCTTCCTCGGCCCAATCCACCATCTCCTTGGCGGTAAGCCCCCGGTCACGCTGGCGAATGGCCTCATAGACCAAGAACCCTTCGGCAATCGATGCCAACAGCGTGTCGACTACGTACAGCTCGGCTTCGGGATGCTCGGCCACGAGCTGGTCGCGGATGATCATAGCGGTGTTGTAACTGCCGGACAGGCCGCTTGAGAAGCTCAGGCACACTGTCGGGACGCCGGATTCGATCGCGCGGGTGAACACGTCTTGGTACACCGTGATCGGAACCTGGGCCGTCGAGGGCTCGTCGCCGTTGCGCATCGAATCGAAGAAGTCGTGCGCGGAACGCGAGCGATACATATCATCGGAATGCTCGCCGTCGCCGGCGATGTAGGGAAACTCAATCAGCTCGATGCCTTCGCGATCGACCACATCGAAGGGCAAATCGCAGCAGGAATCGATAATCAGGTTACAAGCTGGCATTCATTCTCCTATCTCATGCGGCACCGCTCGTTGCGGCGCCGGCGTATCAGATTCCACCCGCTACTCGAAGCCGCGCAGCTTCGCGACTAAATCGCTTCGGCGCTCGAACAGTCCGTGCTCGAGTCCCACCGGGTACGAATGCGGGTTGAGCATGCGCTTTTGGCTCTCATCGAGCGTGGCAAGCCCCTCCCTCGCGCGCTCCCTCGCAGCGAGCGCATCGCGGAACTTAGGCGCAAGCACCGTCTTGCCGTTGCGTGCGAGCGGCGCGAGCAGCGTCTCGAAGCGCTTGCCGCCCAAACGCTTGCGGCGCAGCGAGTCGAGCGGGTCGACAATCGTCTCGCACTCCTGCACGCCGACGTTGGTGTCAAACACCATGTCGCCCGCAATATGGCCGTCCTCGTGATAGTAGCGGCGCACGTCGAGGACGCCGGGGAACGTGAGCTTTTTAGCCGACTCGGAGATCTTCAGATGATCGATCCACTCGCCGCCCGGCTTGCGCGTCGCAGAAAGCTTATAGACGCCGCCGAGGGTGGGCTGATCGTAGGCGCAGGCGAGCTTCGTGCCCACGCCCCAAGCGCTCACCTGGGCACCCTCTTCGAGAATCGACTGGATCGTGTACTCGTCGAGATCGTTGGAAAGCACGATGCCGCAGTCGGTCAAGCCGGCCGCGTCGAGCTTGCGGCGCGCCATCTTCGCGAGCCATGCCAAGTCGCCCGAATCGATGCGGATGCCCGAGAGCTTCTCGCCGCGCTCGCGCATCTCAAGGCCGACGGTGATCGCGTTGTCGATGCCCTGCTCGACGTTGTAGGTGTCCACGAGCAGCGTGCAGTTTTTGGGAAACGCCTCCGCGTACGCCCGAAACGCCTCAAGCTCGGAGGGGAATGCCATGACCCACGAGTGGGCGTGCGTGCCCGACACGGGAAGGTCGAACATCTTGCCCGCGAGCACGTTCGAAGTCGACGCGCAGCCGCCCACGATACTCGCGCGCGACGCCCACAGGCCGCCGCCCGCGCCCTGGGCACGGCGCAGGCCAAACTCGGCCACGGGCGCATCCTGCGCCGCAAGGCACACGCGCGCGGCCTTGGTCGCAATGAGCGTCTGGAAGTTCACGCAGTTGAGAAGCGCCGCCTCGAGCAGCTGACACTGCATAATCGGGCCCTTGACGCGCACGAGGGGCTCGTTCGGGAACACGACCTGCCCCTCGGGCACAGCATCGATGTCGACCGTCAGCTTGAAGTCGCGCAGCCATTCCAGAAAATCGGCGGCAAACAGCGCGCCGCCGCCCGGGGCGGGAATCTTCGAGAGATAGTCGATGTCCTCGCCCGAGAAGGCGTAGGTGTCCACCATGTCCGCAAGCTGCGCCATGCCGCACGCAATGGCGTAGCCCCCTTTGAACGGGGTGTCGCGGAAATACATATGGAAGCATGCCTCGGTGTTCTCATGCCCGGAATCGCGATAGCCCTGAGCCATCGTGATCTCGTACAGGTCGGTCAAAAGCGCGTAGTCGATGGGCATTTGCTCTCCTTAGCCTTCGTTTTGCGAGCTGCCGCCGGCCTTGTGCGAGCGCCTGCGCGCGCGACGATGCTCGTTTTGCGAGGGAACGCCGCCCTGCGCAGGGCGCTGACCGCCCTCTCCCTGTTGACGCGACCCCGAAGACGATGCCTGCTTTTGAGGCTTCGCGCGAAGACCCGAGGACTTCTGGCCAGGGCGAGGACCCGACTTCTGCTGGCCTCTCCCCTCCTCTTTGGTGCGCTGCGGCTTTTGATGTTTTGCCGAGCGCTCCGCGGACTGCTTGCCCTGCTTGGCCTCGCCCGTCTTCTGATCTGAGCGGCGGCGCGGCTTGCGCTTGGAGGAAGAGCTGCGGGAGGCCTGCTTGTCTTGCTTCTTCTCCTGAGAATCCTGCTTGGAGGCATGGTCGCTTTCCGCAGAGACTTTAGTCGACCGGCGACGGCGCGCGCGATGCGGCTCTTCGGCGGGGCGCTCGCCTGAGCCCCCTTTGCGCGAGCGCTTCGAAGAACCCGTGCGGCGCACGCTGCCCGCTTCCGCAAGCTTGTCCCTACCGGTGAATTGGTCGGTCGAGAAGAGCGCGTTGGACATGAACCCCGGCTCGTCGGGAGCATTCGCCTCGTCCCACGCCTCCTGCCCGATCGTGTTCGGGCGCGAGCCCTCCTCGGGCGCATCGAAGGCGGAAAGGGGCACGCGAACGGGCTTCTCGCCCTCAAGGCGCACCGAAACGACCTCGCGCGGCACGTCCAAATCGACGACCTTCGCCGGTCCATCGGGGGTTTTCACCGTGGCGTTCTGCTTGGGGGCGCGGCTCTTGAAGTCCTTGTACGCATCGAACTCGTAACGCAGACAACACATGAGGCGCCCGCAAACGCCGGAAATCTTCTGCGGGTTAAGCGAGAGGTCCTGCTCCTTGGCCATGCGGATGGACACGGGGCAGAACTCGCCGCCCAAGCGGGCGCAGCACAGCTCCTGGCCGCAATGGCCGAGACCGCCGACCATGCGAGCCTCGTCGCGCACGCCGATCTGGCGCATGTCGACGCGCACATGGAAGCGCGAGGCGAGCTTGCGAACGAGCTCGCGGAAGTCGACGCGCTCCTCCGCCTCGAAGTAGAAGACCGCCTTGTCGCCTTCAAGCAGGTATTCCACCGACACCGGATGCATGTCCTCGTTCGCCTCGGCGGCCATCTCCTTGAAGATGGGCAGCGCCTCGCGGCCGAGCCGCTCCATCTCGGCGGCGCGCTCCACGTCCTCGGGTGTGGCGATGCGTTTCACGGGCTTGAGCGGCGATTTCAGCTTCTTCACCTGGTCTTCGTCGATCTCGAAGACGTCGCCTGCGGCATGGCCGAACTCGACGCCGCGCGCGGTGAGCACCACCACGTCGTCGCCGTTATGAATATCCAGATCACGCGGGTCGAACCACAGCGTGCGCGGATTGAATGCGAGCCTAATGGGCGCGACTCGAACCATACAGAACCTCTCTCACTTCAAACAGCATCGCATCGATGCACGTTTCTGGGGAAACATTATACGAGATAGCCTCGTCGCTTTCGCGCAGCGCTGCCAGCGCGGCGGCCGCTCGGGCCTCGTCGGTGCGCGCGGCGGCCATCTCGATCTGCGCCTTGACGTCGACGTTCACGATGAACTCGGGCGTTCCGGCGCAGGTCGCCATCACATCGCGCAGCCAAGAGCTCGCAATCGAGAAAACCTGGTGGAGCGCCTGCGAGGTCTTCGCCGTGATCTGTCGCTTGTTGCGCGCCTCGATCTGGCGAATCGCCGACTTGGCCAGGAAATCAGCGTTCTCGGAAAGCTCCGCCTCGAGCGCCGCGCGAACATCGTCGAGCGGCGCCTTCGCAGCCCTCACGAGACCAGCAGCGAGCTCTATGATATCCCAATCGTCGGCGGTGGCGAGCCGCGACATCGCGTCGACCACGCCCCTGCGGAAGGCGAGGCTGTCGTTGGACTTCAAAAACTCGCACGCGCGCGTGATCGACCCCGAGCACGCCTCAATGGCGATGCGCGCGGTCTCGATCGAAGCGCCCGTGTTCTGACGGATGATCCCTGCAGCCTCTGTTGCAGGGATATGACGGAACGGAACGACCTGGCAGCGCGAGACGATCGTCGGGAGCACGCTTTCGCGCGTGCGGCCCAAAAGGACGATCATCACGTTTGCAGGCGGCTCCTCGAGCGTCTTTAGGAAGGCGTTCGCCGCGGCGGTGCCCAGCATATCCACACGGTCGAGGATATAGACCTTCGACTTCGCCTGGATGGGGGCATAGGAGACGTCCGACACAATCTCGCGGATCTGCTCGATCAGGTAGCCGCCCGCACCCTCGGGCGCATAGTAGCGCACGTCGGGATGCTTGCGCCGGGCGATGCGCGAGCAGGCATCGCATGCCCCGCACAAACCTCCGCGCGGGCCCTTCGCCCCCTTCGGGCAAAGGTACGCCTGGGCGAGCGCGTATGCAGCCGCAGTCTTGTTCGAGCCTGCAGGACCGCAGAACAGATACGCTTGGCTCACGTGCCCGCCGCGGACGCTCGCGCGCAAGAAGTCACGCACCCGAGGCTGGCCGAATATGTTCTCAAACGCGTCAGCCACGATTTCCCCTCTTTCTCCGGCCGCCGCGTTTGCGCTTCGCCTGGGGCTTACCCTTGGCCGCGCCCTCCCCATGGGGAGCTGCAGGCTGGGAAGGCGTCGCACCCTCCGCGCGGGCAGAAAGCTCGGGAAGGATATCGGCAAGCTCGGCGGCAACGGCAGCGGCGGTCGCTTTGCGCGACGAGCTGGAGCGCACGATGCGGATTCGCTTCGGGTCGCGCTTAGCAAGCTTCAGGAAAGCCCTGTTCACACGTGAATGAAATACCTCTCCTGCCTGTTCCATCCGATCCCCCGTGCCCGCCCCCGTCGCTCGGGCAAGGCTTTTGCGCGTGTTGCCGAGCACGAGGAGGATGGTACGGTCGGGAACGATGCCGCCCGTGGCGAACGCGTTCGCGCGGCGCACGAAATCGAGGGGGAGGCCGCGCCCGTAGGCTTGATAGGCGATCGTCGAGTCCGAGAAGCGGTCGCAAAGCACCACCGCCCCCCGCTCTAGGGCAGGGCGGATCACTTCGCGAACCAGCTGGGCGCGGGCGGCCTCGTACATCAAGAGCTCGGCCTCGCTCGATATCTCACCGTTGTCGGGGTCGAGCACCATCGCCCGAAGCGACTCGCCGATACCCGTGCCTCCCGGCTCGCGCAGGCACACGACCTCGCGTCCCGCGCGGCGAAGCTCATTGGCGACATATCGGATATGGGTTGATTTTCCCACGCCGTCGCCGCCCTCGAACGTGACGAAGACACCGCGGGGAGAATCCCCCTCGGGCCAGCCGCTCGCAGGCGCCCCCTGCGCATCAAAGCCTTCGCGCTCCGAAACGGGCTGCGCAGGCTCGGCGGTATGTCTTTCGGGCGTCAACGGCACGGGCTCCTAGTCCGCCACGCAGTTGCGCACGGCGGCGGCAACTGCCTCGACGGCGCGCGGGTCGAAGGGTTCGGGCATGATGAAGTCCTCGCAAAGCTCCTCGTCGGACACGAGAGCGGCGAGCGCGGAGGCGGCGGCGAGCTTCATATCGTTGGTGATGCGCGTCGCGCGCGCCTCGAGAGCGCCCTTGAAGATGCCGGGGAAGGCGACCACGTTGTTGATCTGGTTCGGGAAGTCCGAACGGCCCGTGCCGACGACGCGCGCGCCCGCGCGGCGAGCCACGTCGGGGGAGATCTCGGGGACGGGGTTGGCCATCGCAAAGAGGATCGCGTCGTCGTTCATGGAGGAAACCATCTCCTCGCTCACGATGTTCGGGGCAGACACGCCGACGAAGATGTCGGCACCGCGCATGGCGTCGGAGAGGGATCCCTCCTCGTCCGCGAGGTTCGTCACCTTGAGCATGGCGCGCTGAGCATCAGTCGTGCCCTCAGACTTCGAGCAGATGATGCCGCACTTGTCGCACAGGATGAGGTTCTTGAAACCGTAGCTCAGCATGAGCTTGGCGATGGCGATGCCCGCCGAGCCCGCGCCGTTCACGATCACGCGGCACTCCTCCTTCTTCTTGCCCGTAAGGCGAAGTGCATTGATGACGCCGGAGAGCACGACGATGGCGGTGCCGTGCTGATCGTCGTGGAACACGGGGATATCGAGCTCGTCGATAAGGCGGTTCTCGATCTCAAAGCAGCGCGGTGCCGAGATGTCCTCCAAGTTGATGCCGCCGAACGCGGGGGCGAGGCGCTTGACCGTCTCGACAATCTCGTCGACGTCCTGGGTATCCAGGCAAATGGGCACGGCGTTCACATTGCCGAAGGCCTTGAAGAGAGCACATTTGCCCTCCATGACGGGCATAGCGGCTAAAGGACCGATGTTGCCCAGGCCAAGCACCGCCGACCCGTCGGAGACGACGGCGATGGTGTTCGCCTTCTGCGTGTAGGTGTAAGCGAGCGCGGGGTCCGCCGCGATCTTCTTGCACGGCTCGGCGACGCCCGGCGTATAAGCGAGCGCCAGATCCTCGCGCGTCTTGATCTCCATCTTGGGAACGGTGTCGAGCTTACCTTGCCATTCTTCGTGCAAACGCAGCGATTCCTGCGCGATGTCCATGCCTTACCTCCGAGCCTTCTCGCTTCGCACGCGCCCTTGCGCGCTTCTATACAACCGTAAAAGTATACCGCTTCGGTGCCGCAGAACCGAATCCGCGCGGGCAAGCGCACAGGCAATCCATCGAGCGGGGCGGGGCCAACGCGGCGGAAGTCGCTCACCCCGCCGCTGTTCGAGGACCTACGCGAAAGACGGCAGCTCGTGCTACACTCAACGCATTTGCAAGACGAGAAGGGAAATCGAGTGGAGAACAATACTCTCACGGCGAAGCGCGTGGCGGACGCGGCCTACGACGCGATTCGCGCCGCTGCGGTCGGTCTGCGAGAAGACGTGCTCTGCGGCCTGGCTGCTGCACGCAAGATCGAGGAGCAGCCGCGCGCGCAATCAGTGCTCGACTGCCTGTTGGAGAATGCGCAGATCGCGCGCGAGGACGGCGTGCCCCTGTGCCAGGACACGGGAACCTGCTGGGTGAGGCTCGAAGTCGGAGAGGAGCTCTCCATCCCCGGCGATGTCCTCTCGCAGGTCGACGACGCGGTCGCGCGCGCTTACACCGACGGGCGCCTGCGCATGAGCGTCGTGCACGACGCGCTTTTCGACCGCGCGAACACAGGCGACAACACGCCCGCTTTCGCCGAGATCGCGACCCGGCCGGGGCACGGCGCGACGCTGCATGTCCTTTTGAAGGGCGGCGGGTCGGACAACGCCTCCCGCGTGGTCATGCTCGCCCCCGGCGCGGGAATCGAGGGCGTGAGAAACATCGTGCTCGACTGTGTGTGCGAGAAGGCGGCCAACGCCTGCCCGCCGCTTATCGTGGGCGTGGGCGTGGGCGCCACCTTCGACAAGGTAGCGGGACTCGCCAAGCACGCGCTTTTGCGGGAAGTCGGGAGCCCCGCCGCATCGCCTAAGCACGCTGCCTTCGAGCGCGAACTGCTCGAGGCCATAAACGCGACCGGCATAGGCCCTGGTGCACTCGGTGGCAAGACCACGGCGCTCGCCGTGCACCTCGAGACGGCGCCTTGCCATATCGCGGCGCTCCCCGTCGCCGTCAACATGGGGTGCTCCGCTATGCGCAGCGTCTCAATCGACCTTTTGAGCTGGGAGGACTAACCATGAGCGAACCAATCCGCATGACCTTGCCAGCCAATCGGGAAAAGCTTGCCGAGCTGCGCATCGGGCAGGAGGTGCGCCTTACGGGGGCCGTGTTCACAAGCCGCGACGCGGGGCATGAGCGCATGCTCGCTGCCTTGAGAAAGACAGGCGAGCTCCCCTTCGGGCTCGCGGGCGAGACCATCTTCTACGCAGGCCCCACCCCGCCAGCCGCAGGCCGCCCGCTCGGAAGTGTCGGCCCCACGACGGCAAGCCGCATGGACTTCGCGACGCCCGAGCTCATGGACGCGGGGCTTGCCGCCTGCATCGGCAAGGGAAAGCGCTCCCAAGCCGTCATCGACGCCTGCGTGCGCAACCGCTGCGTCTACTTCGCGGCCGTCGGCGGCATAGCGGCGCTGCTCGCGAAGCACGTCACCGAAAGCGAGACCGTCGCCTGGGATGATTTAGGGACTGAGGCGCTGCGCCGCATCGAGCTTATCGACTTCCCCGTCTTCGTGGCGGTCGACTCCCAAGGCGGCGACCTCTATCGGGCAATCGAGTCGGGAGAGCAGCTGTAAAGCTCCCGCATCAGGGAAAACGCCCGGCTAAAGCCGCAAGGGCCCGGCGCTGCA
>OLPF01001311.1_pt1 | contig 21373 bp, 25 predicted proteins | sample 1673121 | NCBI WGS metagenome assembly OLPF01 (sample SAMEA3136756, study PRJEB25190) | human gut metagenome
TAAAAGAAGAAAATAAAGAAAAAATGGAACTTCTTTCTAATATAATTTCACCGTTTTTGTTAAGGAGAACAAAAGATAACGTACTTTCTGATCTTCCTAATAAAACGGAAATACTTATGTATAATGAAATGGAAGGGGAACAAAGAAAAATATATGATATGTATTTAATGCAAGCAAAAGAAAGTGTAAGAAAAGAACTTATAGAAAAAGGCTTTGAAAAAAGTAAGCTTAAAATTCTTTCTATTATTACAAGACTTAGACAAATTTGTTTGCATCCATCATTGTTTATAGAAAATTATGATGGGGGAAGTTCAAAACTTGAACAGTTTATTACGGTTTTAAAAGATGCTATAGCGTCTTCACATAAAATATTAGTGTTTTCAGGTTTTACATCTATGCTTGAAATAATAGAAAAAAGATTAAAAAGTGAGGAGATTGAATATTATAAGTTGACCGGAAGCACTAAGGCACAAACACGAATCGAGCTTGTTGACAAATTTAACAAAGAAGATAGAGTTAAAGTATTTTTAGTATCATTAAAAGCGGGTGGTACAGGACTTAATTTAGTTGGTGCTGATATGGTAATGCATTTTGATCCATGGTGGAATTTATCTGCAGAAAATCAAGCTACAGATAGAACTCATAGAATTGGCCAAAGGAAAAAAGTACAGGTATTTAAATATATAACACAAAATTCTATAGAGGAGAGAATCCAAAAAATGCAAAATAAGAAAAATAGTCTTATAAATGCAGTTATAAAAAATGATAGTGATAGCATAAGAGATAATATAAATATAAATGATATATTAAGTTTGTTTGAATAGAAAATAAAAAACAACTACTTTCGATAAAAGTAGTTGTTTTTTTCTATTTAGTATGTATAGATTTCTACATATTATTATTTAAATTTAGTATATAACTAAGATACATAAAAAAGGTGATAGATATGATAGAAAACGTTTTAAAATACTTCCCTGTTGAACTTAAAAGACAAATATTGAATACTAAAGTAAATGATAATTTAAAGGAAATAAGAATAAGGGCATATCAGAAGGTGTGTCTAGAATATTATAATTTGGAAGTATTCTTAGAGTATGTGTCTACTACAACAGACATATTAAACATACTTGTAAATATATCAAAAAATTCTATATATGCCATACAGAATGATATTAATAATGGTTTTGTTGTAGTACCTGGTGGACATAGAATTGGAATTTGTGGAGAGGCAGTTATTTCAAATGGAAGGATAATTAATGTAAAAAATATAAACAGTATGAATATAAGAATATCTACCCAAGTATTTGGCGCTGCAAATAAAATACTACCATACGTTATTAAAAATAGTAAAACTATAAGAAATACTCTAATAGTTTCTCCTCCAGGATGTGGAAAGACAACTATATTAAGAGACCTTATAAGGCAGCTTAGCAATGGAGTAGAAAATTTAAATTTTAAAGGTAAAAATATAGGCGTTGTTGATGAGAGAGGAGAAATTGCTTCTGTATATCTCGGAAAAAGTGGCCTTGATCTTGGAAAAAGAACAGATGTGATGTCAAATTGTAGTAAGAGCACAGGAATTGATATGTTAGTAAGATCTATGGGACTTGATATAATTGCAACTGACGAAATTGGCCAAAAAGAAGATATAGAGGCTATATTAAGAGCTTCACTTAGTGGCGTTGGTATGATTTTTACAATGCATGCTAGTAGCGTAGAAGATGTATATCAAAATAAAAACGTATCGTGTCTTTTAAATGATGGAATATTTGAATGTATAGTTGTACTATCAAATAAAAATGGCGCAGGAACAATAGAAAATATTAAATTAGTGAAAAATTTAGGGAAGGAGGGAGAGTGTGATTGCATTTAAAATAATAATAGGAGGTTTAATAGTTGCAGTTACTACGTATATAGGATTTTTAGTTGCAAAAAAATTACAAAAAAGGGAAGAAACGTTAAGAGAGACGATTTTGTTTTTTGATATGGTGGAAAATGAAATAAGATATATGCTAAATGTTTTACCCAACGCATATGAATCAGCAAGACAAAGGCTTAAAGGAGACCTTAAAATTGTAATTGGTCAGATAGTTGTTGATATGTTAGCAAGTGATAATTATGAATTATCTGGAAAAACCATATCTAGTAATATAAATCTATTAAAAGAATTAACTAGTTATGATAAGGAAGTTATTATTTCTACACTTAAAAATCTTGGTAGAAGTGATGTAGATGCTCAAGTAAATATCTTAGAAAATGCTAAAAGAACTATTCAAGTACAAATTGATGAGGCAATAGAATATAAAAATAAAAATTCTAAATTATATAAAGCAGTTGGCACAATAGCTGGAATGATGATTGTAATAATACTAGTGTAGTTTTAGGAGGTATAATATGGACATAGATTTGTTATTTAAAATAGCAGGTATTGGTATTTTAGTTGCTGTTTTAAACCAAGTTTTAACTAAGGCAGGACGTGAAGATCAGGCAATGATGACAACGTTAACAGGAATTGTAATTGTACTTATGCTTGTTATAACTCAAATAAGCAATTTATTTGAAACTGTTAGAACAGTATTTAAATTATAGGTGAGATAATGGAAATTATTAAGGTAGTAGGATTTGCTATATTTGCCACAATGCTGGTGGTTATATTAAAGGAAGAAAAGAAAGAATTTGCTGTTGCACTTTCCGTTATTGCGGGAGTTATGTTGCTGCTTTTTTGTATTTCAAAAATAGATCCAATAATTAATATGTTATATGAATTAGTCGAAAAATCTGGTATTAATTCAAGTTTTTTAGTCATTATTTTAAAAGTAATAGGAATTGCCTATTTAGTTGAACTTGGTAAAAATATTTGCCAAGATGCAGGTCAAAGTGCTATAGCTACAAAACTTGAAATGGCAGGTAAAATCATAGTTGTATCTATTTCTCTTCCAATATTTACTTCTCTTATTAGCCTATTAGTAGAGTTGGTGTAATATGAATAAAAAAGTTTTATATACAATAGTAGGTGTAATTATGTTATTTTTTATAACAAACGATATTTATGGGGTAGATGATAATAAAAGCAATGTAACAGAGGAAATAAAGGAAAGCTTTGGACTTTCTGCATATTTAGATAGTATAGGAGAGTGTATACAAGAAGCCAACGTATCTGAATTTAATATTTCTGATTTTTCCAATGATTTAATTTCAGGTAGAGGAATTGGATACAATAAAATATTTCAAAATATAATATCATTACTTGGAAAAGAAATTTTTACTAGTTTAAAAAGTGCCATTTTAATTTTAATAATAATCTTACTTATGGCAATATTAAACGGTATTAATGAAAATAGCCAAATTTTAAATATTGTTTATCTTGTATGTTTTATAGCAATAGCAAGTATTACAATTGGAAATTTTACTCAAATTATTTCAATGTTTAAAAATACATCAGATATACTATCAAAAATTGTGCAAATAGTATCTCCTTTTTTAATAGCAATTTTGATAGGTACTGGTGCTATAACAAGTACTGGTCTTATACAACCACTAATTTTATTTATGGCAAGTCTAATAGGATTTATTATTACTTATATAATAATACCTTGCATTAGCGTATCAGTGGCTCTAAATGTAATTTCATCCATGTCAGATAATTTTAAATTTAATGAATTAAGTAAGATGTTTAGTAAGTGTGCAATATGGATTATTGGTATAGTATTAACATTATTTTTGGGAATACTTTCACTTGAAACTACACTTAGTGCATCAGTCGATTCTTTAACTGTAAATGTAACACAAGCAGCATTTTCTAATTTTATACCAGTGGTCGGTAAGTTTTTCTCAGATAGCTTAGAAACTGTAATTGGGACAAGTAAAATTATAGGAAAAGCTGGAGGCGTAGTTGGAATTGTTAGTATGATAGTGATTTCTAGTGTTCCGATAATAAAAATAGCGAGTGTATGTATAGTTTATTATCTTTTAGCTGCAATAAGTGAAATAGTTTGTAAAGAAGAAAAAATAAAAAAGTATATTAAAGGTTTTGGAGATGTTTATAAAACCTTACTTGGAATTTTAATTGGAATAAATATTTTATTCATAATTTCTATAGGAATAATTATTAATTTGTGTGGAAAAATAGGCGCTTAAGGGAGGGAAAAATGGTTGATATATTAAAAAACTGGATAACTACAATGCTTTGTATAGGAATTTTTTTAACTTTTATACAAATGATAGTTCCAAATACTAATCTGAAAAAGTATATATATTCTTTAATTGGAGTTGTGACAATAATTACCCTGATATTACCAGCTTATAATTATTTTAAAGTGAATAAATTAGATGAAGTTACAACTAGTGTAATAAATTCGTTAAATGAAAATGTGCAAGTAGAAGATGACACTGCTTCTCAGCGTTATAGTGACATTTCAAAAAATGAAAATGTTAAGAATGAGTTTATAAAAAAATATAAAGAGGATATAATAAAAAAACTTCAAGAAAAGGGAATAGAAGCAAGTGACGTAGTTATTATAATTGATGATGAGTATAATGTTGAAAAATTAAACATTAAAATAAATGGTAATAATATTAGTAACACTAATATTAATAAAATATTTAGTTGTATTAGTGAAAACTATGATATTGATAAATCAAAAGTTAGCGTGGAGGAGGTGTAAGTATGAATTATTTAGAAACTTTAAAAAATATTGCAAAAGATAAGGGAAAGAGGGTTGAAAATTTAATTTTTGTATTAATATTATTAGTTATTTTATTGTTTTCTTTCTCATATATTTTTAATAGTAAGGAAGAAACTGTAAAAACAAATGCCGAAGTAAAAGATGCTACAGATGCCGATACACAAAGTAATGATGTGGAAGAAAAGCTTTCTGCTATATTATCTAAAATTTCTGGTATAAGTGACGTTTCGGTTGCACTTACATATTCTAATAATGGGAACAGTACACCGGTCTATAACACAAAAGAAACAAAGGGTGAAACACAAACGACTACTGAAAAAAATGTTGCATATAATCAACAAAATGGTGATAAAGTAGCTGTTATTTCAACAACTACTGTGCCTAATGTTGAAGGCGCAATAGTAGTAGCAAAGGGAGCTAGGGGTGCGGATATGAAATCAAAAATAGCAAGTGCCGTAGCTACATGTGTTGGAATCCCAGTATATAAGGTACAAGTTTTTGAAAAGGAGTGATATTATGTTAAAGAGGGGGAAAATAGCACTACTTTCTCTTACACTTATGCTTTTAATAGCTGGATATATAAATTATAAGTATAACCCAGAACGTGAGAAAAATTTAGGAAAAACAATATATGTAAATGGAAAAGATAGCTATATGTACGAGAATGTTAGTATTTATAACGAAGAAGAGAGTAGTATAAGCAATGTTGAAGAAAAAAGTAATGTAACGGGTAATTCAAATAGTAATGAAGATGCGATTTCAGTATTTAGATATGATAGAGATAATATGTATTCAGAACTTGAAGAAAACTACAGAAACACAATATCTAACACTAATACTTCAAAAGAAAAAATAAACGATTACCAAGATAAATTAAACAAATTAATAGAAGAAAAAAATTTAATATCTATGGTAGAAAATGTTATATTATCAAAGGGAATAGAGGATATTGTTATTATTCCTACAAGCAATAATAATTTGAATGTTGTAATAAAGTCAAAAGAAGAAATACCATCAGACTTAATGGCAAAAATTCAACAAATAATAGTTGATCAACTTGGTGTTGAAGCGTCAAAAATTAGTATAATTAGACAAAATTAACTTTTTTATATAGTATGAATAATAATAGTTTCAATTATGCAAATAATAATTGAAGTTATTATTATTTTTTTATAAATATTACAAAAGTATTACATGTAAATTAAAAAAACATTACTGATAAATAATTTGTTGAAAAAAGTAATACTATGTGTTAAAGTATATTTGTAATAAATATGTTAATGAGATAAGGAGAAAAATATGCCAAGTTGCTTAGGAATTCATTTTAGTGATAATGTTATAAGATATGCTAAATTAGTAACTGATAGTGCAAATAATGTAAGACTTGACCATTATGGAACAAGGATTGCAAAAGGCATTAGAAAAGATATAGTGGAAAGCATTATAGATGAAACTTCTAGTGCTGAAATTCCAATTGTTACTAATGTGTTGAATGAAAATCTTGTTGAAGTATCAATATTTGATCAAGCTCAAGAAAGCCAATATTCTCCAGATATAATGAAACTTGAGTTTGAGACTTGGTGCGAAAAAAATCAAAAAACACCGGATAAATATAAATATGTATATAAATTGTCAGATTATAGGACAGCTGAAAATAAACACAATGGTATTTTGTGTATATCTTCTAAAGATGATATAGAACAGAGTACAAAAATAAATGATATAGTGGCTCAAGCTGCCTATCCTTCAAAACTTTTATATACAGATCTTGCTCCGCAAGATGTTAGCAATTATATAATTGTAAATTTAGATGAAAAACTTTCAATAGAAACCGTAATAAATAGAAAAATGTTTGATTATAAGCTATATACTATTGGAATAGCAGATGTCCTTTCTGCTGTTGAGATGAAGCTCGGAAATTATCAAAGGGCTTATGCTGCATGTAAACAATTAAATGTTTATACTGAAGGCGAAGATACTAATGATAAAGAAGTTGCTTCTATAGTAGAACCTATATTACAAGAAATATTAAGAAATATTGCTTCAGTTGTAGAAGCAAACAAAGATACTATATCTAGGGTTTATATAACTGGTATGGGAATAATATTCAATAATATGGATGTTTTACTCACTGAGTATTTAGGTATCAAGACTTCAATATTGAAACCAAAGTTTTTGTCTGATACATCAGATGTTAGAAGTATAGCAGAAGTTCTTGAAACTACTCAAGCTATGGTTATGGCATATAATTTCTTGATGAATAAAAATAGATTTCTAGATTATGTAAAAAGGGTGCCAGAGAAAAAGAAAAATGATTTCTTTGAAAATATAAAGGCTAAATTTTCTTCTGTAAAATTTAAGAAAAAAGAAAAGAAACAAAAAGAACCTGCAGAAAATGCTACTCAAAATGGTGTAAGTACTGCAGATCAAGTAAAAGAACAAAAGAAAATAAATATTAAAATGCCTGAAATAGAAAAGAATGTTGCACTAAATGTAATGGTAAGCTTGGCTACTATTGCTACTCTTATATTTATAGCATATCTTGCTTTTACAGTAATATATACTACAACAAACAATAAGATGATAGCTGACGTTACTAATAAAATAAATGCACTAAATGGAGAAATAGCAAAAGCAAATTCTGATATTCTATACATTCAAAGTAATACAAAAGAATATACTGACATTAATGATGATGTTGACACTTTAGTGTCACAAATTCAAACAGGACAGATAGGCAAAGTATCTACGTATAATGTAGCATCATTTTTGCAAAAACTAATTAAAGTTATACCAAAAAATGTTACTTTAGATACTCTAAAATCTGATGACAATAAAAATGTAGTTATTACAATGTATTCAAATAAATATGCTGACCTTGGTTATTTTGTAGCACAGCTTAAACTTGAAGGAATACTAAATTCAGTAAAGGTAAACAAAATAGAAAACTCAGCTGATAAAATAACAATAGAGATAGGCGGTGAGTTGCCATAATGGAAAAGGATAATGTAAAAATATTGATATGTGTCATTTTATTTCTGATGTTTGGCGGGCTTACAGTTCTATTTTGTATGTTAGATGTAAATCTTGGATTTATATCTACATCATCTATAGAAGGAATAATTGCAAAAAGAGAACAGCTTTTAAACTTAGAGGGCAAACTTGAATCAACTGAAAGTACGTATACTAATACAAAAAATAAAGTTGAAACTTCAAAAAAAGCTTTCACTACAGCTAAAAATAAATATGAGGCTATAAGTGACGAAACAATTGATCTTATAAAAGAAGCTACTACAGAAGAAAATTATGACATCGAATATATGTGGATAAAACTTGGTAATTATGCTTCTGTAAATAATTTAAAAATACTTTTGGTTGAACCTGGTGGCACTGTTACAGAAACTACAACAGGTGATTCTACGAAAACAGATGACGCTGACACTAAAACTAGCACTACTAACACTAATAAGAGCACTTCTAATAATGCTAGTACGCCAGCTTCAAGTACTACGGCTTCAACTGATGCATCTAAAGCAGCAAATACTGCAACAACGGCTGCAGTTGAAAATACTACTGCAAATAATACAACTTCATCAAAAACCACAGACAATACACTTTTAACGGTTACACTTGAAGGAAGTTATCTTAATATGTCTGATTTTGTTTTTGAAGTTGAAAATGATAAAGAACTTAGATTTAAACTTGATAATATGGAAGTAACATATGTTTCAGGTACAACAATTAAAGCTAAATTTAATGTAAAAAATGTAATTATGATAAAATAATTTAGAAAGGAGAGCTAATATGAATAAATCATTTGCTGTAACGTTTAGTATTTCTGTTATAATACTAGCAGCAGCGTCTGTTATAATGTTAATGTTATTGTTACCGAAACAACTTATATCACTTGAAACTAGTGTAGAAAATTATACTGGCGTAGAAAAGGCAAATTATACGTATACTAAAACTAAAGACATAAGCAAAGAAGCTCTTCTTAAAGAATATAAAATATCTTCAAATGATATAATTAACTTTAAGAATACAAAAGGATACATTCCAGGTAATTCCGACCCATTTGCAAGAGAAGAAGAAACAAATGATGGTACATCGACTGGTACAAATACATCAGGAAATAAAAACAACTCAAACGGTACTAACAATAGTTCTACTTCAAATAGTGCTCAAGAAGCAAAAGATAAAACGACTAATAGTAATGGAGGAATTGAAAACCCACCAAGCACATCAAAATAAGAGGGGAAGGTTATAACTTGGAAGAAGAAAAAGTAAATAAAATTAGAAAAAAAAGAACTAATGTAAGAGGTAATGAAAAATCAAAAAATGGCGATACTGCATTTAAAAATACACTTATAATTGTATTATTAATAGTGTGTCTTATAGAGACAATATATATAATATTTTATACTTTAAATTTAAAAGAGAATACAGTAAAAAAGAGCTTTTTAAACTCTTATATAGAAATACAAAGAAATGTATCAACTTACCTTGTAGGCCAAAATTTTGAATCATATAATGCTTATAATTATGCACAAATTTTGACTGGAGTTATAGTTGATGACAATGGACAAAATCAAAAAATAAAAGACACTAATGACGAAGAAATATTACCACTTGTTTCAACTGAAAATAAAATTGATATAAATGGTGTTGAATATTTCCAATGCAATAGTGATAATATAAAAACAAATTTAAAAATCGATATGCCATCATACAGAAATATTACATGGTATATAGGAAGTAATGGAGAACTAAAAATAAAGTATTCCATAAAGCCTGCATGGTGGACATCAGATCTTGATTGCCTTATAGTTGGCAATTAGTTAAAACTTAGGTTAGAACATTTTTATACCAAAAATGTTTTAATAAATATTTATTATAAGGAGGAGCTTTTATGAAAGCAAAAAACGGTATTTCTTTAATCGTATTAGTTATCACTATCGTTGTAATTATCATTTTAGCCGCTGCTGTTATCCTTTCATTAGGAAACAACAACCCAATCAATTCAAGTAAAGTTGCAAAACTTACTCAATCTAAAGATAATATAGAATCTGCAATGTCTATATTTATATCTTCACAATGGGCAAAAACTGCTGCAGAAGCAGATACTGATGCTGCAACACTTGTAACAACTACATCAACATCTATTACAAGCCCTATTTGCTCTACTTCTAATGCATTTACAGATTCAACTGAAACAGCTTCAGGAGTAAAAACAGGTGTAGCATATGCTATAACTGACGAAGGTTGGTCTGCATTAAATGTAAGTAAACCAACTGAGGGAAGTGCTTGGTATTATGCACCAGCAACTGGAAAAGTTTATGTAAAAATGGCTGCTGTTCCAGATTATGCAAGTGACAACGATACAGTAAAAGGTTTTGTTGTTACAACTGAATAATTTTAAACAAAAGTAAAAATAAAAATGATAAACTAATGCGATTAGGTAAAAGACATATGCAAAAAGACTGTATATGTCTTTACCACTATATATTTATATATGTATATATTAAAGAAGTTAGAACTTAAATTTTGTAATATGTATATATGGAAAGGGGAATTTTAAGTGATAATATGCCTTTATATTTTTATATTTTTATGCATATTTATGATTGGCGCTTTTTTTGGTAGCTTTTTTTCACTTGCAACTTACAGAATACCAAAAAGGGAAGATATAACTCATACTAGGTCATATTGTCCAAATTGCAAGCATAAGCTTAGCTTTTTTGATTTATTTCCTGTAATAAGTTACATTGTAAGAGGTGGAAAGTGTAAATATTGTAAACAAAAAATTAGTCCAAGATATATTTTATTAGAATCTTTAAATGGAATTTTATTTGTTGGAATTTATTTTTTAGTATATAAAATATCTTCTGATTTGTTAGTTGCACTTTTTGTTTCTATGATTATATATATAATTTATGCAGTAATTTTTGTTATAATTGGTTCAAAAATTATGGAAAATCTTAACAAAAAAAAGGAAAATAGTATAGATTCAAAAAAAGGTGTTTATGTTGCTGAACTTGTAGTAGCATTTGTTGCATTTTTAATTATTATTTCTTCTAGTGTAGTAATTTCTAGAAATTATAATATGAAATTAAATACAATGAAAAAGGAGTCTGACATTTTAAAATTTACTGTTTCACTAGTTGAATTTTTAAAAAATGAAGACATTGCATATGCGCCAGCTGGAGATTATACTTTAAGGGAAGATGCTATTAAAAATTATTATTCTATGTTGGGCCTTGAGTACGATGAGAGTACAAATTTAAAAGTAAATATTAATGTAAAAAGTTACAAGGAAGATCAAAACGTAGAATATGATGTTTTAAAGATAGTTAAAATTACATCAAGCTATAAATTAGATTCTAAGAATAATTCTTATGATATTTCTAATGTTTATGAAAAGGAATATGATAAAACATCTGACAAGTTTAATGAGATTTTAAATTAAGAGGGTAAAAAATATGAATAAAAAATCTGGACTTACAATGGTATCAATTGTCATATATGTAGTAATATTTTTCGCACTTGCAATGATAATTAGTGGAGTTACAATGGTAATGGATTCCAATTCACTAAAAGATAAAGGAATAATTTTCTGTGAGGAACAATTAAATAAATTGCAATATAACTTAGTGGTTAGTAATGAGAATAGCAAAGGGGATATTACTAAGATAGAAAATAAATTGGTTTTTGGAAATAATGATATGTATGAGTATGACTCTAATACTAAAACTATATATAAAAATGCTGGAATATTAATCCAAAACGTTGAAGAATTTAGTATACAAAATGATGTAAATAACGAGAATTATTATAAAATTGTATGCGGTGTAAAAAAATATAACCAAGGAAAATATGGAACTACTTATTTATATATAGAGTAGATAGGTGATAATATGAAAAATAAAAAGTTTATCAAAGGTTCTGGGATAGTAGCTGTTATATTTGCAAGTGTAGTAACCTCAGTGTATATGGTTTCAACTTTTGCAGATTATGAACATTACAGAGTAATGTATAATAAATATGCAGATTATATCAAAGAAGTTTATGCTAAAAATGTTGAAAATGTGGATTCTCACTATAAAGAATTAGAGAAAAAAGTACAAAATGATGAGAATTTTATATTAGAAAATTCTATATAATTATTAATATTTGTTTTTTTGTAAAGGAGAAAAGAAATGTTTGAAAATGTAAAGATAAAGAAAAACCCAATAGGAGTTGAATTTATAAAAAGGGGACTTTTAACAGAAGTACAAGTTGATAGAGTATTACAATATCAAAAAGAGCACAAAGAATTAAAATTCGGTGAAATTGTTGATATTCTTGATATGTGTGATAAAGACGCGCTTCTTGATGCTTTGTCTGATAAGGTACAAGTAAATCCTGTTATGCTTGAGCACAATCTTAAAATTAATCCAGTAAAATATTTGCCAAGAGATGTAATTATAAACTACAAGGTTATGCCATTTGATATAGATGGAAATACCCTAAAAGTTGCTTTTGCTGATCCACAAAATGCTCCAAAGGTAAAGGAAGTAGAACTTTTACTTATGAATGCAGGATACTCTATGGAAATATATATTACTCTTTATACTAGCATAATGAAACAAATAGAGGGAATAAGAACAGTTGAAACAACTTATGTAGATAAAGATGAAAAAGATACAACAAAATTAATAGATAATATAATTATGACAGGTATAGAAAAAAGAGCCAGTGATATTCATATCGAACCAATGGAAGAAAAAATACGTGTAAGATATAGAATAGATGGGGAACTTATTACAATTACTGAACTTCCTAAAGATAGACAGTCTAATATAATTGGTAGATTAAAATCTATTTCTAATATGTACCAAGAAATAACTTATGACCAAGATGGTAGTATCAATACATATGATAATTATAGTATTCGTGTATCTAGCCAGAAAACAGTAAATGGTGAGAAATTCGTTCTAAGACTTTTAAAGAAAAACTCAAAAGCAAGAGATTTATTTGAACTTGGTTTTCCAAATAATAAAGAACTTGTAGATAAGGCATTTAATAGAAGAAATAGTATTATAGTTGTATGTGCACCCACTGGTGAGGGTAAAACTACAACTTTGTATAGTGCTATAGACTATCTTGATAAGCCAACTATAAATATAATATCAATTGAAAATCCAGTTGAACGTAGAATGCCTGGAATAAACCAAGTAGAAATTGGACCAAATATAACATTTGCATCATCTCTTAGAACTGTTTTAAGACAAGACCCAGATATTATACTTGTAGGTGAGATAAGAGATGAAGAAACAGCTAAAACTGCAATAGAGGCAGGTCAAACAGGTCACTTGGTTCTTACAACTATACATACAATTGATGCTGTCGAAGCGATCACAAGACTTAGAAAATTTGGACTTTCAGATTATGACGTATCAGCTTCTCTGGTAACTTCAATATCTCAAAGACTTGTAAGAAGGTTATGTGATCATTGTAAAAAAGAACATAAATTAACAGAGGAAGAATTAAAATACATTGAAAAGGTTGAAAAAATAACAGGAGAAAAATTTGATGTCGAAAAATCTACAGTATATGAACCAGTAGGATGTAAATATTGTGATGATATAGGATATTATGAACGTGTTGCATTATTTGAAATTTTATGTATTGATGATTATCTAAAAGATATGATATCTGAGGGTGAGTCAACAATAACTATAAAAAAATATGCTATGGAAAATACGGAATATAGACCACTTGTAGTGGATGGAGTACGTAAAGTACTTAGTGGAATTACAACAATAGATGAACTAAAAAGAAAAATTAGCTTATAAAGTTTATTAAAATACAAAAGGGAAAACAGCTTTTTTAAATATCAAGGCTGGTGGAGAATATATGGAAATTTTATATATGATATTACAAAGGGCTATTAACTTACAAGCAACAGATATTCATCTTGCAAATGATATGTTACCAGTCTATAGAGTAAACAAAAAACTTTATTTTGATGAAAGTAAGTTACCCCTTAGTGAAATGTTATTAAATCAAATATTAGACGCATTTTTTAAAATTGTTCCGGGGCTTGAAAATGAATTCAAGGAGAAGAAACAGGCGGACTTCGCATATACTTATATGTCAACAAGATTCAGAATTAATGTTTCTTTAAGTAAAGGAGTCCCCGCTTTTTCTCTTAGAGTTATTCCAAATGGTTCTATAGATATAGATAAACTTGGAATAAGAGAAATGGTAGAAGAAATGAAGAAAATCAATTCAGGACTTATACTTATAACTGGTAAGGTTAATACGGGTAAATCAACTACCATGAATGCATTTATTCAAGAAGTAAATAAAGAACAAAATAAAAAAATAGTAACGCTAGAAGATCCAATAGAATACGAACATAAATCTGATAAATCTATTATAGTTCAAAAAGAGATAGGAAAAGAATTAGATGTTCTTACATTTTATGATGGTCTTGTAAACTTGCTAAGGGAAGATGCTGATATATCAGTAATAGGAGAAATTAGAGATAGGAAAACGATGGATGTAGCAATGGAACTTGCTGAACTAGGCGGAATAGTTGTAGGTACACTTCATACTCGTTCTTGTGGTGAAACTGTCGAGAGAATTTTAAGCATGCATGATCCATCTGAACAAAGTGCTATTAAAAACTCCCTATCTTCAGTATTAAAACTTGTAGTATCACAAAAACTAGTGCTTGGAACTGATGGAAATATGGTTCTAGTTCCTGAAATAATGGTGGTAAATAATGTTATTGCAGCACATATGAGGCAGGAATCATTTTCTATTGCTGAAATAGAAGATGCCATACATTCTCAAAGAGACTCAGGTTGTGTTAGTTATGAGTATTCTTTTGCAAAGTTGTACTTGCAAGGAAAAGTTGATATTCAAACAATAAGAGATAATCTGTCAGCTGAAAAGCTTGGAACAGTTAAAGGTATAATAGCAACACAGGGTGGACAAATTATGATGTAGTTAAGAAAAAACGGAGGTGTAATAAGTGCCAAACTACAAGTATAGAGTAATTTTTGAAGACGGTAAGATTGGAAGAGGTAAAATAGTTGCTCAAAGTAGAGCTCAAGCAATTGATATGTTAAAGAAAAATAACATACAGCCAATCATGGTTCAAAAGATGCACGAAACTAAACAAAAGAAATTTAAAAGACTTGATTATGCCAAAATAGCTAAAACTATGTCAAAAAAACCAGTTCATAAGAAAAAAGATACTGGTTATATGAATATAGATTCAAGTAATCTTGGAAAGATAGATTTTAGTTTTTTGTTTAGAATAAAAACTAAAGATATAATAACATTCTCAAATAACTTTTATATATTAAAAAAAGCAAAATTTACTAATGCTCAAGCATTGCAGTCTATATATGATGGACTTGAAAGTAAAGCTCTAAAAGATATAGTAGAAGAAATCCTAATAGGTGTTGAAGCTGGTGAGAAAATATATTCTGTAATGTCTAATTACCCTCAAGCATTTCCACCAATGTATGTTAACTTTGTACGTGTTGGTGAAGAATCTGGTACTTTAGATACAGCACTTTTATATGCAAGAGATTATCTAGAGTCTTCTACACAATTAAAGAAAAAAGTAAGAGGGGCAATTATACCTAGAGTATTGCAATTCTTAGGAATTATGATCGCTATGTTTGCTGCACTTATAATTGGTGTGCCACTACTTGAAGATGTATATAAAATGTTTGATTCAGATCAAGAAATACCTGTGGCTACAATGATTGGTTTAAGTGTTGCAAAATGGTGTGCTGCAAACTGGTACATAATAGTGCGGAGTAATAGTAATAATAGCTGTTTTATTTTATATGTATTATAATACTCCAAAGGGTAGATATACAGTTGATAAACTTATGCTTACCATGCCAGTAGTTGGAAATTTGTGTACAAACATAACAGTAAGTAAATTTTTCCAGGCAATGCTTCTTAATATAAGAAATGGTATGAGAATACAAGAAAGTTTGGAAGTATCCAAAAATGTAACAACTAACTACTATTTCTTATCTGCAGTTGAAGCAGGTAAAGTAAATAGCCTTTCAGGTGGAAATTGGATAGAGCCATTTGAAGAGAAAGGATTGTTTAAACCAATGGTTTCTGAAATGGTTTCAATAGGTATGAAAACGGACCTTGCAGAAATGATGGAAAAAGTAAACGAGTATTTAAAAATGGAAATAGACGAATCTCTTGAAAGATTCGTAAAAGTATTACCAGAGGTAACTTATATATTTGTTGGTCTTGCGATTATAGCACTTGTTATTACAGTAATGGTTCCATTAACTAACGTATATATGGGTGGATTTATTAATATAGAATAAAGTTGAAATACGGCATATTTTGTGTCGTATTTTTTGACTACTTTTGTCGAAATTTATCTAAAAAGAAATAATTTGTTGAATTTTAGTGAAATAATAATTATAATGGTGATGTTCAATAGAATGTTATATTTTACTGAATAGTAAAAAATGGAAGGAAAAAGCATAACTATGTTTAAGGTACGGTCTCCTACTAAAAAAGATAATAAGTTTAAAGAAACAATTATTTTCACAGGGAGGAATAATCATTATGAGATCAAAGGCAAAAAAAACAGGAATTAAGGTAGTAATATCTTTAATTCTTATGATGACATTTGTAGTTACTGGTGCATTCTCATTGGTAGCATCTGCTGTTGTGGGATTTGGTAATTCAGGAGATGTCATCACCGGCGGAGTGTTTACAACCCAGACATTTAGCGTAACTTCTGACAATATACTTACTGTTTCGGCAATGGCACAGGTTAAAGCCGGATCACCTTCGGGTGTTAAATTACAGCTTCAAAAAAATGGAATTTTTGGTTGGACAACAATAGATACCAAGACAATCGGATTTAGTAGCAATACAATTCCTGTATGGGTAGATAAGGTTATCAGCAAAAATTCTTCATACCGGATTTTGTGCACATGTGAGGGAGCTGGAGCAAATGTTGCTACGGTATCTATAGGTGTAGTCTCAAGGTATCCATAATGAAGTTTTAAACTTAAGGCAGAATATTTTATATTCTGCCTTTTAAAAATAAATATATAAATAAAACGTAAAAATATATGTCAAATATATTGTTTATTTTTTTTTGATATGATAGGATATATTAAAAATGGGAGGAAAATATGAAAAGGGTAAATATTGGTGTGGTTCTTATTATACTTGCTTTTGTTGGTATTATAGTATATGGGATAATAGATCAAAAAATAAAAGAAGAAGATAGAGTATATAGCTACGAATTTTTGAAAGAATACTTCAAATGCTATAATAAGTATTCTCTATTAAATGAAGAAGATAGAGATATACAAAAGGATGTAGATGAAAAAAGATATAATGAATATGTAAATGCAATGAAAAATGACTTATCAAAATATGTTTTAGAGCAAAGTCAAGAGAGAATTTTTAATATATATGAAAAAAGACTTAAAAATCAAGCTCAAGGAAAATATATGATGTATAAGTATAATAAGGAAATAACTGGTCTTGACAATTATAATATAAGCGGAGACTACATTGCATATATTTTAGAGATAAAAATTGATGTGGATAAAGATAAAAGAAATTCTGCAGTTCTTGATAAAGAAACAAACAGGTACATAGGCTCAATAAAAAGGCAAAAGGGAATGGATCGCTCATATGAAATAGTATGTATTAAAAAGGTTGGAAAAAAAGATTATAGAGTAGTATATCACTTTATAGTTGACGCTGATACCTATTTATTCGAGATTGGAGAGGAGAATTCGCTATGGCTTGTGAAGTAGTATTAAAGATTAAAGATTTAACTAAGGTATATAATAAAAAGAGGGTTGTAGATGGACTAACACTGAACGTTGAGGCAGGCCAGATATATGGATTTTTAGGACCAAATGGTGCTGGAAAAACTACAACAATAAAAATGATAACAGGATTAATTAAAAAAGATGCTGGAGATATAGTAATAAATGGGATAGATGCTGTAAAAAATCATGATGTCGCTATGAACTATGTTGGAGCAATAGTAGAGGTGCCAAGTTTTTACGAATATATGTCTGGTATGGAAAATTTAAAATTGTACGCCAGATTAAGAAATATAAAAAAAGAACAAATATTAAAAATCGTAAAGTTAGTTAAACTTGAAAATAAAATTAATGAGAAGGTAAAAAAATATTCATTGGGGATGAAGCAAAGGCTAGGACTTGCCGTTTCACTGTTACATAGTCCAAAACTGTTAATACTTGATGAACCTACAAATGGGCTTGATCCTGAAGGTATTAGAGAGTTAAGAGAGTTACTAAAAAAAATAGCACATGAGGATAATGTGGCAGTGTTCGTATCTTCACATTTACTAAGTGAAATGCAACTTATGTGCGACAAGGTAGCAATTATAAATAATGGAAAAATAGTAAAAGTGGAATCTATGGATAGCATTAAAAATGAGTCTAATATATATGAGTTTAATGTTTCAGATATTGATATGGCACAAAAATATATAGGAAAAATTGCTAGATGTGAGAAAAAACAAAATAAATTGATTGTTTTTTATGATGGAAAAATATCTGATATATTGAAGCTACTAATGGAGAATGGAATCGAAGTTGTAAGTTTTGAAAAAAAAGTAAATATGTTAGAAGAAAAATTTTTAAGTATGACAGGAGGGAAAATATAATGAAATTTATTAATTTGGTTATAAATGAACTTGTAAAAATTTTAAAAAGAAAATCTACTCTTATATTTTCATGCTTTGCAATTATTTCACTTTTGGGCGCATATGGAATTGTTAAGGTAAAAAAGGAAAATGTAGAAAATTTAAATACAGAGTCTTCACTTTATTTAGCCGATTATGAAATGTCTAATATTCAACTTCTTCAAAAAAGAGAGAAAGTTGAAACAGAGTATGAAAAGAAAATCATAGATAAACAGGTAGAGATAAATAAATTCATATTAGAAAAGGGCGTAAAAAATATAATGACAGCCGAGTATAAAAAAAGTTGTGAGCAAGAATTAATAAAAATATATGAGAGATTGTATTCCCTAGATCCTATAAAAAATTCGGAAGAATATAAGATTCAAAAGAAAAATGAGGAAAAATTATGGAAAATTTTTTTAGAGGGAAGTTTTGAGGATTATATCTCATTTAATAAAGAATTGTTACTACAAAAATATGAAAGAGCTGAAATAACAAAAGAAGAGTATGATTTAGAATTACAAAAGCAAGACTTATATTCACAATATGAAATAGGAAAATATTTGCCAGAAAATACTAAATGGAAAGAAGATATTATTAATGAAAATGAAGATATTAAACATGTAATAGAGGACAGATTTGATGCATCACATATGGTATATCTTGAAGATAGACAAATAAAACAATTGGAAGATGATATGCTTATAAGTGAATATAGATTAAAAAATAATATAGCACCGTACTATACCGATATGCAAATGAATAATAATCTAAATTCATATTGTAGATACAACTATAATAATTTTGCAAATACAATTAGCATAATTTTTATAGGGATACTTGTAATCATTTTATCTGCATCATCTGTATCAGAAGAAATATCCAAAGGAACAGTAGTATTTATGAATATAACGCCAGTTAAAAGGTATCAGATACTACTTGCCAAAATAGTTTCAATAGTTATTATATTAGTAGCACTTGTTATATTAATTTCACAAATAAGTGTGTTGATTGGAAATATAGCCTTTGGAGTTAATACTAATAACTATTTATATGTAAGTGGCTCAAAAGTAGTAGTCATGAGCACACATATTTATGAGACTTTAGGTTATTTGCTTAGAATACCTGAACTTATAGTTTATTTACTTGTAGGGATAACCTTGTCAACACTTACTAAGAATACAGCAATTTCAACAATTATAACATCTTTACTATTTTTAGGATATCCTATAGCATATAAGATATTGAGTAATTTTGTTATTGTAGAGCCATTAAAATATTTACCATTTTCAAATTTTGATTTAGCATCAAAAATTCTTAGGGTAAATACTTATGAAAATGTATATGATAATATACCAACGCTTTCTATTGAATCATCTATAATAATTTTAAGCATAACTGCAATTTTACTTATTATAACTGTATTTGATTCTTATAATAATAAAGAATTTTAATTTATAAAACTATCCGTGGAGCTAATACCCCACGGATAGTTTAAGTTGTTTTATTTTCAACAAAAGTATTTGTTGGTGCTGTAACTTTTTCTACGCTTCCAACTTTTATTGAAGGTTGAGTGCCATTATAATCACATTTTGTAATAATACCAGTGACTTCAACCCATTCATTATCAAGTAATTTTTTGCTATCATCAAATTCACATAAAATTCCTGCTACCATATCTTCTGATCCGGATACAACATATCTTCCACATACAAAGTAATTTTCCTTAAAATCAGGCATTCTAAAAACAAATCCTTTTATTTTAACCGTTTTATTCACATTTTCATCTATATTTTCATGAATATTTTTTAATGCATCACACCAGTTGTTTTCGGTTATTAAGAAATCATAAGCAGAATCTTTTTTTGAATTTACACTTGCAGTTCCCATATTACTAAATTCTACTATCGTTGCTATAGCAAGACCTAAAAGGCAGCAAATAATAAGAATTTTTTTGAAATTTAATTTAAAATTAATTACGAACATAGATAATTACACCTAACCTTTAATAAAGTATATTAATTTAGTAAAGTATTATGAATAAAACATTTATTTTTTTGAAGTTTTGTGGTATAATCACAATGTCGATTTGGAGGAAACATATATGAGTTTTTTAGAAAAAATATTTGGATCATATAGCAAAAGAGAAATAAATAAAATATTACCCCTAGTAGATAAAATAGAGGAATATGAAGAAAATTACAAAAGTTTAACTGATGATGAAATAAAGAATAAAACCGCTGAATTTAAAGAGCGTATAAAAAACGGTGAAACTTTGGATGATATATTACCAGAAGCATATGCCATAGTAGCTGAAGCAAGCTCAAGGGTTCTTGGAATGAGACATTTTAGAGTACAGCTAATAGGTGGAATAATATTACACCAAGGAAGAATAGCTGAAATGAAAACTGGTGAAGGAAAGACACTTGTTGCAACACTTCCAGTTTATTTAAATGCTCTTTCTTCAAAAGGTGTGCATGTTGTAACAGTAAATGATTACCTAGCAAGTCGTGATAGTATATGGATGGGAAAACTATATAAATTTTTAGGATTAACGGTTGGACTTGTAGTTGCAGGTATGGACTCTGAGGCAAAAAGAAATGCTTATAATTGTGATATTACATACGGTACAAACAATGAATTTGGATTTGACTATCTAAGAGATAATATGGCAATGAGTAAAGAAGAAATGGTTCAACGTGAATTAAATTACGCCATAGTCGATGAAATTGATAGTATCCTTATAGATGAAGCAAGAACACCACTTATTATATCAGGTATGGTAAATAAACAAACAGATCTTTATGCTAAAGCAAATACTTTTGCAAAAGGCCTTAAAGCAAAAGTGATTGTTGAAAATAATGATAAAGTATTTGATGAAACAGATGAAGACTATGATTACATTGTAGACCTTAAAGCTCATACAGTTGCTCTAACTGATAGAGGTACTAAAAAGGCTGAAAAATAT
>OLPF01001312.1_pt1 | contig 21339 bp, 19 predicted proteins | sample 1673121 | NCBI WGS metagenome assembly OLPF01 (sample SAMEA3136756, study PRJEB25190) | human gut metagenome
GGAACACGTGGAGGAATAAGAAGGTTGGAAGACGGGGGAGTAGGAGGAAAGAAAATGAGAAAAACCTATGATGTGGAAGTGGATTGCGCAAACTGTGCCGCAAAAATGGAGGAAGCTGTGAAGGCAACGCCGGGCGTTAAGGATGCCGTCCTTAGCTTTATGACGCTGAAATTGAGGGTTGAATTTCAGGATGGCGTAAATGTAAATTCCGTAATGCAGGAAGCTTTACAGAGCTGCAAAAAAGTTGAAGAAGATTGCACAATCCTTTTGTAACACGGAAGCAACAACGTGAATTCAATTCATTATGGAGGGACGGTTTCAGCAAGATGACAGTAAAACAAAAGCAGGTGCTTTACAGAATTATTGCAGCTATGATTCTTCTTGTCGCGGTTGCGATCTACTGCGCCAGCATTAAAACCAACCTGTATGTTCAAGCAACGCTATACCTTATCCCGTATCTGGTTATTGGATACGATATCCTGAAAAAGGCAGGCAGAGGTATTTTGAACCGGCGCATGTTTGACGAGAATTTTCTGATGGCAGTCGCAACAATCGGAGCTTTTGCTCTTGCCGTCTATTCAAAAAGCGGCGATTATAACGAGGCAATCGCGGTAATGTTGTTTTATCAGATCGGAGAGTTGTTCCAAAGTTATGCAGTCGGGAAAAGCCACAGAAATATCAGTGCATTAATGGATATCCGACCGGATTATGCAAATGTAGAATGTGACGGGAAACTGGAAAAAAGAGATCCTGATGAAGTCGGAATAGGAAGTATCATCGTAGTACAGCCGGGTGAAAAAGTGCCGATCGACGGTGTGATCATTGAAGGAAGTACAACTCTGAATACAAGTGCCCTGACCGGTGAGAGTCTTCCGAGAAATGCAAAAACGGGAGATGAGATCATCAGCGGATGTATCAATATGACAGGTGTGCTGAGGATCCGTACTACAAAAGAGTTTGGTGAATCTACTGTATCCAGGATTCTGGAACTTGTCGAGAATTCCAGTTCCCGTAAATCCAGATCCGAAAACTTTATTTCAAAATTTGCACGCTATTATACGCCGGCAGTCTGCTATGGTGCGCTTGCCCTTGCGTTACTGCCGCCGATTGTAAATCTTCTTTTCCTCCACAATCCTGCGCAGTGGGGACAGTGGGTCTACCGTGCGCTGACCTTCCTGGTAATCAGCTGTCCGTGTGCACTTGTTATCAGTATTCCGCTCAGTTTCTTTGCGGGAATCGGTGGTGCAAGCAATGCCGGTGTCCTGGTCAAAGGATCAAACTATCTGGAAACACTGGCACAGACAAAATATGTTGTATTTGACAAGACAGGTACTCTGACAAAAGGTGTGTTTGAAGTTGCCGGTGTGCATCATAATACTATGGAAGAAGCAAAAATCCTTGAATATGCCGCACTTGCAGAAAGCTTTTCCACACATCCGATCAGCCGCAGCCTGAAAACTGCTTATGGCAAAGAAATTGATCAGAATCGTGTAACAGATGTAGAAGAAATCAGTGGAAATGGTGTTACCGCAAAAGTAGACGGAGTTTCTGTGGCAGTCGGCAATGCAAAACTGATGAAACGTATCGGAGTGGAGGCAGTCGAATGTCATCAGGTAGGAACGGTCATTCATGTGGCAATCAACGGTGCTTATGCAGGACATATCCTGATCGCTGATGTGCCGAAACCGACATCAAAAGAGGCAATCGCAAATCTTAAGAAACACGGCATCAAAGAGACAGTCATGCTGACCGGAGATATCGATAAAGTTGCACAGCAGGTAGCCGGTGAACTGGGCGTGGACCGTGTATACAGTGAACTTCTTCCGGCTGATAAAGTAACAAAGGTAGAAGAACTCCTTGCAAAAAAGACAGCGAAAGAAAAACTTGCCTTTGTTGGTGACGGTATCAACGATGCACCGGTACTTTCCAGAGCGGATATCGGTATTGCAATGGGTGCGCTTGGTTCCGACGCAGCAATCGAGGCTGCGGATGTCGTCTTGATGGATGATGATCCGCAAAAAATCGTCAAAGCAATCCGCATTGCGAAGAAATGCATGCGTATTGTTTATGAAAATATTTATTTTGCAATCGGTATCAAGGTTATCTGCCTGATTCTCGGCGCAGTTGGTATTGCCAACATGTGGGTTGCAATCTTTGCTGATGTCGGAGTTATGGTAATTGCTGTCCTGAACGCGATAAGAACCCTTTTTGTAAAGAAATTGTAACTACAGGTTACAAAGATGGGTTGAAAGAAAGAGAGATATATATGACAGAAGAAAGAGAAGAATTAAGCTGTGAATGTCAGGAAATCCATGAAGACCTCCTGAAGATCGTAAATGAGACCATGCCGGACGAGGAAGAATTGTATGATCTGGCAGATCTGTTCAAGGTATTTGCAGACTCTACCCGTATCCGCATTCTGTTCGTGTTATTTGAATCAGAAGTGTGTGTCTGCGATCTTGCGAAAGTCCTGAATATGACACAGTCCGCAGTTTCCCATCAGCTTCGCATCCTGAAGCAGAACAAGCTGGTGAAGAACCGCAGAGAAGGAAAATCTATTTTTTATTCCCTTGCAGATGATCATGTACGAACGATCATCTCAATGGGAAGAGAACATATTCTGGAGTAAAGTATGGATTATTTGTCAAAGAATGTAGCGGCAAATTTAAAAAGAATAAGAAAGTCAAAATGCATGAGTCTGGACCAGGCCGCAGAACAGACCGGAGTCAGCAAAAGCATGCTTGCACAGATAGAGAGAGGGACTGCCAATCCCTCTCTTGGCGTACTCGGAAAGGTCACAAGTGGACTTCGAATCGAATTTCAGGAGTTGATACAGCCGCCCCGGGAAGACTGTCTCCTTGTAACTCCACAGGAACTGCTGCCGACCAAAGAGCTGGAAGGGCAATACCGGGTATGGACCTGTCTGCCGTATGAAGACACAAGACTTGTAGAGGTATACCGGATCGAAGTGGAGCCTGGCGGGGTTTATGTCAGCGGAAGTCATGGCGAAAAGACACGGGAGTATCTGGCGGTCACGGAAGGAGAACTGACAGTGGAATGCCACGGACAGAGTTATTGCATTCATAAAGACCAGATATTTAAATTTGAAACCGACCAGGAGCATATATATAAAAATACAGGCAGCGAGAAAGCCTGTTGCACTTGCTTTTTCCTTGATTATCATGGAAAATAGAAGAAAGCATCGGAAGGTTATTCATGTCCGACAGATACATCGGAACAGAAAAGGGGACAGCATATGATAAAAGCAGTTATTTTTGATCTGGATAATACATTATACAGCTATGATGCGAATCACATTTACGGTATGGAAGCACTGGCAGGCTACTGCAGGGAAACATTCGGCATAACAGAAGAGGAGACGCGTGAATATTACAGAAAAGCCGGATATATTATGGCGAACAGGATCGGTACAGATACTGCTGCGATCCACAGCCGTATGCTGCGTCTGCAATGTATGATGGAACTGCTGGAAAAGCCTCTTTTTCCGCATGTACAGAAGATGTACCATATTTACTGGGATGCATTTCTTCAGCATATAGAACCAAATCCGGGAGTCCTGGATTTCCTTATGGAACTCAGAAAAAGAAAGATACGCATCGGAATCGGTACAGATATGACAGCCTATATCCAGTACAAAAAACTCGAAGCGATCGGTGCGGAGGTCTATATTGATTTTATGGTTACCAGTGAAGAAGCCGGTGTGGAGAAACCACATTATCAATTATTTGAACTCTGTGTAGAAAAAGCAGGCGTCCGGGCGGAAGAATGCGCATTCATCGGAGATAATGTGAAGAAAGATATAGAAGGTGCATGGGAAAGCGGACTTAGAGGTATCTGGTATACGCAGGAAAAGGAACCAACGGAACGCAGATATTTCCCGACACTGCGCTCATTTGCAGGAATTCATGTGGATGATTTCCTTACGCAGCAATAAGAGTGCAGAATGGTCGGGAAAAGAAAATGGAATAATATAGAAAAACATTTTGTGCAATATAATGCACAGAATGAATGGCTGTAAATATAACCTGAAAATTCAAAAAGTCTTTTAAAATCAGCAAAAATCTTTTTGGTAAAAATACTATTGACAAACAATACTGTCGGTGATATTGTAATGTTGTACAAAATAATACACGAAAAATTAAGCAAAGGCGCTTACCGGAAACGGAAATCTGCCTTTGCTTTTTTTATTTTAAGGATACAGGGAGGAATCAGCCATGAAATTAAAAGACACAGGATTAACTTTTCAGGACATCAAAGACAAAGTAAACAAGTATATGATCGAGACTTATGAGCGTTTTGATTTTCTTGCTGAAACAGCAGAAGGCATGTATATCTATGATGAGAACGGAACACCATATCTTGACTTTTATGCAGGTATTGCAGTAAACAGCGCAGGAAACTGTAACCCGAAAGTAGTGGCAGCGGTAAAAGACCAGGTAGAAGACATCATGCATACATTCAACTATCCATACACGATTCCGCAGGCATTACTTGCCGAGAAAGTGTGCGAGACGATCGGCATGGACAAGATCTTTTATCAGAACTCCGGTACAGAAGCAAACGAAGCGATGATCAAAATGGCACGTAAATATGGCATAGAAAAATACGGACCGAACCGTTACCATATCGTAACTGCAAAGATGGGCTTCCATGGAAGAACCTTCGGTGCCATGTCCGCAACCGGTCAGCCGGGAAACGGATGCCAGGTTGGTTTCGGACCGATGACATACGGATTCTCCTATGCACCGTATAATGATCTGCAGGCATTTAAAGATGCATGTACCGAAAACACCATTGCAATCATGGTTGAGCCGGTACAGGGAGAAGGCGGTGTACATCCTGCAACAATGGAATTTATGCAGGGACTTCGTAAATTCTGTGATGAGAATGATATGCTTCTTCTGATCGATGAGGTACAGACCGGATGGTGCAGAACCGGTGCAGTAATGTCTTATATGAACTACGGAATCAAACCAGATATCGTTTCCATGGCGAAAGCACTTGGCGGCGGCATGCCGATCGGTGCAATCTGTGCGACAGCAGAAGTTGCAAAAGCATTTTCGGCAGGTTCCCACGGAACTACATTCGGCGGACATCCGGTAAGCTGTGCGGCAGCACTTGCAGAAGTTAACGAACTTCTTGACAGAGATCTTGCGGGAAATGCGAAAAAAGTCGGTGACTACTTTGCATCCAAACTGGAAAAACTTCCACATGTAAAAGAAGTAAGACATCAGGGACTTCTGGTTGGTGTGGAATTTGATGATACGATCGGTGGTGTAGATGTAAAACACGGCTGCCTGGATCGCAAACTTCTGATCACAGCGATCGGAGCACATATCATCCGTATGATTCCACCGCTTATCGTGACAGAAGAAGACTGCGACAAAGCAGTTGCGATCATTGAAGATACGATCAAATCCCTGGAAAAATAAATAAGAACGAAAAAGTGACAAGGGCGTCGCGGATCATCATCAGTGGTTCGCGCGCTTTTTTCTATTAAGAGGAAATCGGTATGAGACATCTGGTAATAACGATTGGCTGTGAATACGGCGCCAAAGGTAATGCCATAGGCAGAAAAATAGCAGAAGACCTCAATATCAAATTTTATAATCGTGAACTCGTGGACGAGATCATCGAAGAGGTCGGAATACCAAAAGAAATAATGGAAAAAGTTGAAGAAGGCGGCACAATCGCAGGTAAAGGTGCGGAGGGTGATGTCAGAGGATCCTTTTCAAAATATGCGGATCTGACAGATCGTGCGATTCATGTGCAGAAGCAGATTATCCGTAAACTGGCAGAGAAAGAATCCTGTGTGATCATCGGACGTTCTGCGGATTATATTCTCAAAGATTCCGATAAGATCAATCTTCTGAGGGCATTTATCTATGCTCCGGATGATGTAAGAATTCACAACATTATGGAGAGCCATAATCTTACAGAGAAGGATGCCAGAATTCTTCTTCTGGAAAAAGATAAACGATATCACAAACGTCATCTGGCACTGACAGGAAGCAACCGTGGTGATCGTCACAATCGAAATATCCTGATTGACAGCTCTTATCTTGGGATAGAGGGAACAGCAGATTACATCGAGGAACTTGTCAGAAGAAAATTCGGAAGCGGGGAGGAATGAGTCTATGGGACAGAAAAAATCAGAATTTGATAAAGTATTCAGTGCATGGGATATTCTTGTGATCGCTTTCGGAGCTATGATCGGCTGGGGCTGGGTCGTATCTTCCGGAACATGGATCGATGCAGGCGGTGTTGTCGGTGCGGCACTTGCATTTGCGCTCGGCGGTGTCATGATCTTTTTTGTCGGTCTTACATACGCAGAACTGACGGCTGCCATGCCACAGTGTGGCGGGGAACATGTATTCAGTTACAAGGCAATGGGGGCGACGGGTTCTTTTATCTGTACATGGGCAATTGTTCTCGGATATGTCGGTGTTACCTGTTTTGAGGCATGTGCATTTCCGACGATCATTACCTATCTGTGGCCGGGATTCCTCAAAGGTTATCTTTATACGGTAGCAGGATTTGATATTTATGCATCCTGGCTGATCGTGGCAATTCTCGTGGCATTTTTCATTATGATGATCAATATCCTGGGGGCAAAAACAGCAGCAGTACTCCAGACTGTTCTGACCTGCATCATCGGTGGCGCAGGAATCCTTCTGATCGTAGCATCAGTGATTAACGGTAATGTAGACAATCTGCAGGGACAGATGTTTATGGGTGAAACAACGGGAACAATGGCAAAAAATGTATTGAAAGTTGCCGTTATCACACCGTTTTTCTTTATTGGTTTTGATGTTATCCCGCAGGCGGCAGAAGAAATCAATGTACCGCTTAAAAAGATAGGTAAGATGATGATCCTGTCTGTTGTACTGGCAGTTGTATTTTATTCTTTCGTAATTTTATCTGTAGGATATGTCCTGAACCCGGCGGAAATAGCACTTTCCCAGAGTACGACAGGCCTTGTTACCGCGGATGCCATGGCGAAAGCTTTTGGAACATCCGTGATGGCGAAAGTCATCATTGTAGGCGGTATGTGTGGTATCGTGACTTCATGGAACTCCTTTATGATCGGTGGTTCCCGTGCTTTATACTCCATGGCAGAATCCTACATGATTCCGAAGGTGTTTGCAAAACTTCATCCGAAGCACAAAACACCAGTAAATGCACTGATTCTGATCGGTATTCTTACCATGCTTGCTCCTTTTGCAGGACGTGTCATGATGGTGTGGATCTGTGACGCAGGAAACTTCGGCTGCTGTCTTGCATACTGTATGGTTTCGATTTCATTCCTGATTCTTCGGAAAAAAGAACCGGATATGCCAAGACCTTACCGTGTTCCGGCGTACAAATTTGTCGGAACCATGGCGGTGCTCCTTTCCGGATGTATGGTACTCGTATACTGTATTCCTGGTTCCGGCGGTACTCTGATCATGCAGGAATGGATGATGGTTGGTGCGTGGAGCCTGCTCGGAATTGTGTTCTTTGCAGTCTGCAAACTGAAATATAAAGAAAAATTCGGCAGTCTTATTGAGATCATTTCTGATGAGGATGCAGCATCTCTGATGCCGGAGGCTGATGATAAAGAACTTGATCTGGTTATTGATGCGGCAATTGACCGTGTACTCTCGAGAATGCCGGCATGACGTCAGATAAAAATAGATATAAAATGAGAAAAGAGGCAGATTATGAATCCGTTTGAATTTTTTATACCACAGAATATTATCGTTGGGGCAGGTACGCTTGTGCGGCTTCCGGAATGTGCACAGAAACTGGGAGGAACCCATGCCATGCTGCTGTCAGGACCGACACTTCGTAAGATGGGAATTGTGGATAAAGCAGCAAAATATCTTGAAGATGCCGGCATGAAGGTGGATATCTTTACGGAAATAGAAGCAAACCCGTCAGTAACGACTGTAGAAAAGGCAACAACTGCATTTAAAGAAGCAGGGGCAGATTTTATTGTGGCGCTGGGCGGCGGCTCTCCAATGGATGTTGCCAAGGCCGTCGGTGTAACCGCAAAATACGGTGGCAGCATTACAGAATATGAAGGAGCACATAAAGTACCCGGAAAAATCATCCCGCTTATTGCAATCCCGACGACAGCAGGCACCGGTTCAGAGGTCACTGCGTTTTCGGTTATCACAGATCACAGCAGAGATTATAAACTGACAGTATTCAGTTATGAACTTTTTCCTTCTTATGCGATACTGGATCCGGAACTTCTGACATCTGCGCCGGCCTCTGTGGCGGCAGCATGTGGAATCGACGCATTTATTCATGCAGAAGAGGCATATGTTTCTACAGCAGCCTCGCCGTTTTCGGATGCCATGGCTGAGAAAGCGATGGAACTGATCGGTAAAAATATCCGCCGGTTTGTTGCACGTCGTACAGATCTGGAGGCAGCTGAGGCAATGCTGACAGGTTCACTTTTTGCCGGAATTGCTTTTTCCTTTGCACGACTTGGAAATGTACATGCAATGAGCCATCCGGTAAGTGCTTTCTTTGATGTACCACACGGAGTGGCAAACGCGGTACTGCTTCCGGTGATCGCTGAATACAATGAGCTGGCTGATCATGGCAGATATCTGACAATCTACAATTACATCAGTCCGATCCCGGCATATGAGGATGAATTTGAGCCGCTGATGTTGGTCGATGCGATCCGTGAACTGAATGAAGACATCGGAATCCCGGAGAATCTGACAACAGCGATCCGTCAGGCAGCAAAAGGCAGAGAAGTTTCTGATGAAGAAATTGAGAGCAGGATCGATGCCATGGCAGATGATGCGATGAAGAGCGGAAATATTGCAGTCAATCCGAGATCTTCTCAGAAGCGTGATATTGTAGAACTTTATCACAAAGCAATATAATAAGAAAGAAAAATTTTTTATGACATGCAGGTATATTTCATGTGAGATGTATCTGCATGTTTTGTTGTAAAAAAAGCAGATCTCCTGTTTTGTCCTTGCAGGAAAGACACGGGAAGTGTTATACTTTTGTGGATAAAAGAAACAGAAAAAAGTTCACGGGGGGAAAACATGGAGCTTTTTGAATTTTATAAAAAAATAGAAGAATATCAGAATCAGAAAAACAATATTCTGGCTACGGTGATTGAAGGGGAAAACAGTGGAAGCCGATATTTCTTTTCAGAGGGAGAACTTATCGCAGCGTACGGTGACGGTGCGAGCCCGGATGAACAATTAAAAGAGATCGCACAGGCACAGCAGAGCCGGATCACAGAGGCTGATGGTCAGAAAGTATTTGTGGAAGCATTGAAACAGCCGGCGCATCTGGTGATCTGTGGGGCAGGACATGTATCGCAGCAGGTGATCCTGCTTGCAGCCAAAGTCGGTTTTCATGTGACAGTACTGGAAGACCGTCCGAGTTTTGCCGGAGAAGCGAGAAGAATGGGGGCGGATCGGGTGATCTGCGACAGTTTTGAGCATGGACTTGCTCAGATTCCGGACAGAGAAGATACGTATTTTCTGGTCGTGACCAGGGGACATCGGTATGATAAGGAATGTCTGGATATTATACTGAAAAAACCACATTGTTATGTCGGTATGATGGCAAGCCGTGGACGTGCGGCACTTCTTAAGAAACAGATGGAAGAAGAAGGAACCGACTGGAAACTGCTGGATGAGATCCATACACCGGTAGGTATGCCGATCAATGCAGAGACACCTGAAGAAATTGCGATATCTATTGTATCCGAACTCATTCATGAAAAGAACAGTCTGCGCAAAACAAGCGGCTACAAAAAGGAACTGATGGAATACCTGACCGGAAGAAAGAAGGCAGAAAATGGAATGGCACTTGCAACGATCATTGAAAGACGGGGATCGGCGCCGAGAGAGATTGGGACAAAAATGCTGGTTCTTGCCGACGGCACACTGGTTGGGACGATCGGTGGCGGCTGCATGGAAAGTGAAGTGCAGCATCAGTGTCTGCGTATGATTCACGACGGGGAGCGGACCGGAAAGATTTTTAAGGTAGATATGACCATTTCCGAGGCAGAGGAAGAAGGACTTGTCTGTGGCGGTACCATACAGGTATTTCTGGAAGTTCTGTAGATTTTTGATGAAACATTTGTTCGAAAAAAATAAAATTTAAAATACAACTATGTGCAGAACTGTGTTATAATACATGTACTTGATAAAAAGATATGTAATCACAGGAAGCAGAGGGTACTTTCCTGTGAAGAGAATATGGAGGATGAAGATATGAAGAAAAGAAACATAATGGTTGCGTTACTTTGCAGCATGTGCCTGGCAGTCAGCTCTCCGATCCCGGCGATGGCTGACGGCACAAAGGTCGTAACACTCGGTGCAGACCTTACTCAGGATCAGAAGAATACAATGATGAACTATTTTAAGGCAGATTCCAGCCAGGTGCAGGTCATCACTGTTACGAATCAGGATGAGCATGATCTTCTCGGTAATTATGTTCCGAGTGAGCAGATCGGAACAAGAACTTTAAGCTGTGCTTACGTAAAGCCTACCCAGTCAGGCGGTATTAAAGTACGTACCGCAAACCTCAATTACGTGACCTGCAATATGATCGCGACAGCACTTTCCACGGCAGGTGTTACCAACTGCGAAGTTGTTGCAGCATGCCCGTATGAAGTATCCGGTACAGGTGCGCTTACCGGTGTCATGAAAGCATACGAATCCGCAAGCGGACAGGAACTTGATTCCACAAAGAAAGACCTGGCAGCGAAAGAAGTCGTTGTTACAGGTGATGTTGCACAGCAGGTCGGACAGGACAATGCAACGAATATCATCAATCAGGCAAAACTTCAGATCATTGGTGACAATATCCAGAATGCTGATGAAATCTACAATATCGTAAATAACATCGCTGTTCAGAATGGGGTTACTTTAACGCAGGATGAACTTGATACGATCGTTTCCCTTCTGCAGCAGATCGCACAGCAGAACTATGACATTCAGGAAATGAAGAAAACTCTGGAAGATATCCAGCAGAATCTTGAAGACAGCAAGAACGGAACTTCTTCTGATGACAGTTCAGATGACGATGCAGTGGATGAAGGCGAGGACATTACACAGGACGTTGACAGCGGAGCACTTGGTGATGATGTAAAACAGACTTCCACAGAGGATGCAAACCTTGCGAAGGATACCGGTGCAGATACCAACCAGACCGAAAATACAGATTCTTACGACAACAGCGGAACCGACAATATTCCGGATGCCAGCGGAGACGGAACTACAGAAGAGACACCGAATGAAAGTACAGACGGAACAACAGACGGAACAACAGACGGTTCCACAGAAGAAATCCCGCCGGCTACAGGTGACGGCACAGATGCAGGAACAGATGAATCCGCAGATAATACAGAGGATGCTTTAAATACAGATGATCTTTCAGAAGAGGCGAAGATCAAATTTGATCAGGCAAAACAGTTCTGTAAGGGAGAGTATGAAGGTGATCTTGGGGCGCTTCAGTCCGTAGTAGAAGGCGTGACAGAGCCACCGGTAATGGATCAGGATGTTGCACAGAAACTCAGCAGGAAAGTACTTGAGACATATCTGAAAGTTCTGAAAGACGGCGGCGCTTCTTATGTGCCGGACGGAACAGAAGCTTACCTGTCTCAGGAACTGAACATGCTTAATAAAGAATTAAAGACCATCTTCAGCACAGAAACAGATCCGGCAGAAGATGATATCCTCTACAGTACAGACAAAGAAGTTCGTCAGAAAATGTATGATGATACTTTGAGCTTCTTCGCGAAACTTTACGGTGAAGATACACAGGAGACACAGCCGGCAGAGGCTGCAGAAGATACTGCAGAAGCACAGGCTGCTTCCGAGGATACTTCTTATGACGCAACAGCAGAAGATGGTTCCTACACAGAGGAATATGCAGAATAAAATATCAGCCTTACAGGTCAGATTTCCAAGGGATGCTTCGGCATCCCTTTTTGTCTTCTATGAACAGACTGTGAAAAAGTGGAAATTCCCGGATGACTGTGGTAAAATAGAAGAAGTTTTTAGCGAAAAAAGGTATAAATGGGTGAAAAAGAAAAAAGTTCCGAAAGGAGATAAGATATGGGTCTGGCAGTGGTTACACTGAAAAAAGGAGAGGGACGATTTTTGAAGTCCGGCGGAATGTGGGTCTTTGACAATGAGATCGCATCAGTCATGGGAAGTTTTGTAAATGGAGATATTGTACTTGTACATGATTTTGACGGATATCCGCTCGGCAGAGGTTTTATCAACAGAAATTCCAAAATTACCGTTCGTCTCCTGACAAGAAATGAAAATCAGAAGATTGATGAAGATTTTTTTGAGAAGCGTGTGAGAGATGCATGGGAATACCGCAAAAAAGTTACGGATACTTCGAGCTGCCGTGTGATCTTTGGCGAGGCGGATTTTTTTCCGGGACTTGTGGTTGACAAGTTTGAGGATGTTCTGGTCGTACAGTCTCTGGCACTCGGAATCGATCGATGGAAAGAGCTGATTCTGGATCTTATTAAGAAAATTCTCGCAGAAGATGGTATTATGATCCGCGGTGTTTATGAGAGAAGTGATGCAAAAGTCCGTAAGCAGGAAGGTATGGAACTGTACAAGGGATTTATCGGGAAAGAATTTCCGACACTTGTCGAAATTCAGGAAAATGGTGTCAGATATCAGGTCGATATCAAAGACGGACAGAAGACAGGATTTTTCCTTGACCAGAAATATAATCGTCTTGCGATTCAGAAACTCTGTAAAGATGCGAGGGTACTGGACTGCTTTACACATACCGGTTCTTTTGCACTGAATGCAGGAATCGCCGGAGCGAAAGAAGTAACAGGAGTAGATGCATCTGAGCTTGCTGTTCACCAGGCACAGGAAAATGCGAAACTGAATGGTCTGGATAAAACCGTAAAATTTATATGTGAAGATGTTTTTGAACTGCTTCCGAAGCTCGAAGAAGAGGGAGAAAAGTACGATGTGGTCATTCTGGATCCACCTGCCTTTACAAAATCCCGCAGTTCTGTCAAAAATGCAGTCAAAGGCTACCGTGAGATCAATCTTCGTGGAATGAAACTGGTAAAAGACGGCGGATTTCTTGCAACCTGTTCCTGTTCCCATTTTATGGAATATGAACTGTTTACAAAAACGATCGGCCAGGCCGCAAGAAGTGCACACAAGAGACTTCGCCAGGTGGAATACCGCACACAGGCGCCGGATCACCCGATCCTGTGGTCTTCCGACGAATCCTATTACCTGAAATTCTATATCTTCCAGGTATGTGATGAGAAATAATCAGAGAAAATATAAAGTAGAAACAGATCACATAAAGGAAAAGGTCATAAGAAAGAAGGACTTAGATGAGAGACAAGTTTAATAGATTTATGCAGGGACGTTATGGAGTAGATGCATTTGCACGTTTTACGATGGGTGTGGCACTTGTAGCGATCATCCTTTCGATTTTTTTCAGCAACGGAAGCAGAATAGGCGCACTTCTTGATACGTTTGGACTTCTGGTGCTGCTGTATACATATTACCGCATGCTTTCCAGAGATATTCAGAAGAGATACCAGGAAAACGAAAAATATCTTGCTGCGACTGCAAAGCTCAGACAGCGTTTCAACAGAGAAAAGAGTATGATGAATCAGAGAAAGACACATCATATTTATTCCTGCCCGGGATGTGGTCAGAAGATCCGTATTCCGAGAGGCAAGGGCAAAATTGAGATCGAATGTCCGAAATGCCATACAAAATTTGTTAAAAGAAGCTAATAAAACAGGTCGGCGCGACAGGGGGGAGGCAATACAGTGTTTGGATATGTGGTAATGAACAAACCGGAAATCAAATTCAAAGATTTTGATATGTACCGTTCTTTTTACTGCGGACTGTGCCGTGAGCTGAAAGAGCGTTACGGTCTCAGCGGACAGATTACTTTAACCTATGATATGACCTTTGTGATCCTTCTGCTCAGCGGACTTTATGAGCCGCCGACAAAGAAAGGATCGACGCGCTGTATCGTACATCCGGTGCGCAGACAGCCGGTCAGAAAAAATGCGATTACTGAATATGCTGCGGATATGAATATTTTTCTGACTTATTACAAGTGTAAAGATGACTGGAATGATGAGAGAAGCATTCTGGGACTTGCTTTTGGCAAATTGTTGGAACGTAAAGAAAAGAAGAGTGAAAAACTCTGGAGCCAAAAGGTGCAGACGATTGTATCCTGCCTGGATGAACTGTCCGAACTCGAAAAAGAAAATGCGACAGACATCGATCGTGTATCCGGCTGCTTTGGCAGAATCATGGCAGAAATCTTTGCATACAGAGAAGATGTATGGGAACCGACTCTTCGGCGTATGGGATTTTATTTCGGCAAGTTTATTTATCTGTTGGATGCCTATGATGATGTGGAAGAGGATGTCAAAAAAGGAAATTACAATCCATTTTCAAAAGATTATATAATAAAAGGGTTTGATGACCGGGTAAAGAGTATGCTTATGATGATGATGGCAGAAACCTGCCGGGAATTCGAGAAACTTCCTATTATAAAATATACCGATATTCTTCGGAATATCCTGTATTCCGGAGTATGGTGCAGATTTGAGACCGTTTCCGGGAAACGGAAGAAAGAACAGGAGAAAGAACATGTTTGATCCATATAGTGTGCTGGGCGTTTCCAGAGATGCATCAGATGAAGAAATAAAAAAAGCATATCGTAAGCTCAGCCGCAAATACCATCCGGATGCGAATATCAACAACCCGAATAAAGCGCAGGCGGAAGAGAAATTTAAAGAAGTACAGCAGGCTTACGAGCAGATCATGAAAGAAAAAGAGTACGGAACTTCCGGAAATTACAATTCCTATGGTGGATTTGGAGGCTTTGGCGGTCAGAGCCAGAGTACGTATCAGGATGAGGAAGCCATCCGCAGACAGGCAGCGGCAAATTACATCCAGAGCCGACATTTTCAGGAGGCGATGAACGTGCTTTCCTCCTTAAATCAGCGAAACGGGCAGTGGTATTATCTGTCGGCGATGGCGAATATGGGACTTGGAAATAATGTGAACGCAATGAACGATGCACGTACAGCAGTCAATATGGAGCCGGATAATATGCAGTACCGGATGCTTCTTCAGAGACTGGAAGGCGGAGGAAGCTGGTATCAGGAACAGCAGAATCCATTCGGCGGCATGCCATCGGATGGCAGTGATTACTGTATGAAGCTGTGTCTGGCGAATATGGTCTGTAATCTGTGCTGCCCGGGAGGCGGCATGTTCTGCTGTTAGTCAGAGTGAAAAAATCAAAATCCTGTCATAAAAGAAATTGACATTTTATAAGAGTGATATTATTATAATGAATGTATTGCTGTGCTAAAGTGTTGTTGCATCAAAGAACAGCAAAAGGAAGAGCATTACAGGAGGAAATCATAATGAGTATTCGTATTGGTATTTTAGGTTATGGCAACCTTGGCAGAGGAGTAGAATGTGCAGTTAAACACAATCCGGATCTGGAGCTTGTTGCCGTATTTACACGTCGTGATCCTGCATCCGTAAAAATTCTTACAGATACAGCAAAAGTATATCATGTAGATGAAGCAGAAAAAATGAAAGATAAAATTGACGTTCTGATTCTCTGTGGAGGAAGTGCGACAGATCTTCCGGTTCAGACCCCGAAATACGCACAGTGGTTCAACGTTGTTGACAGCTTTGATACCCACGCAAGAATCCCGGAGCATTTTGCAAATGTAGATAAGGCAGCTTCCGAGAGTAATCATGTCGGAATCATTTCCGTAGGCTGGGATCCGGGAATGTTCTCCCTCAACAGAATGTATGCAAATGCAATTCTGACCAATGGTAAAGATTATACATTCTGGGGCAAAGGCGTAAGCCAGGGCCACTCTGATGCAATCCGTCGTATTGATGGTGTCAAAGACGGCAAACAGTACACGATCCCGGTTGAAGCAGCTCTTGAAGCGGTAAGAAGCGGACAGAATCCGGAACTTACTACCAGACAGAAACACACAAGAGAGTGTTTCGTAGTAGCAGAGGAAGGTGCTGATCTTGCACGTATCGAGCAGGAGATCAAGACTATGCCGAACTATTTCGACGAATATGACACAACCGTACATTTCATTTCCGAAGAAGAACTGAAACGTGATCACAGCGGCATTCCGCATGGTGGATTTGTAATCCGTACCGGAAAGACCGGTTGGAACGATGAAAACAGCCATGTGATCGAGTACAGCCTGAAACTTGATTCCAACCCGGAATTTACTTCTTCCGTTATCGTTGCTTATGCAAGAGCGGCATATCGCATGAACCAGGAAGGACAGAAGGGATGCAAGACTGTATTTGATGTTGCACCGGCATACTTAAGTGCTCTGGACGGCGCAGAATTAAGAAAACATCTTCTTTAATCCTGATCGGAAAGATACTTATATAGAAAAAAGTGAAATATTACAAAAGGGTGAAGCCATCGGCTTTGCCCTTTTTTATGTAATAGGAAATTACTCCGTAATGTTCCTATTACATAAAAAGGGTGCATAAAACGTTACTGTTTACAGTGTTTTACATTTTTTGTTGACGGAAAGAAAAACATGAGATATAATACCTACATAATATTGTAACAAGATTGTAAAAAATACAAATATATTTGTTTACAGAAAGAGGTTATGGGTATGGGAAAGATATGCAAAAAGTCATGGATCGCGGGCATATTTTTAGGAGTAATGCTTTTTGCAGCAGGCTTTGCATTTCAGGCAACGACCGTAGATGCACAGGCTGCATCGACCGGATTCCGAACGGTGGGTGGTCAGACATTTTACTATAAAAAAGGAAAGAAAGTAAAAGGCTGGGTCACAGTAAAGGGAAAGAAATATTTCCTGAACAGAAAGACCGGAGCACTTTACAAAGGCTGGATGAAAAGTTCGAAAGGCAGAAGACGCTATTTTGACCAGAAAACCGGTGCAATGTATACCGGATTTAATAAAATTGCCGGCCAATATTATTACTTTAATAAAAAGACCGGCTTTACAGTGAGTGGTTTCGTAAAATTCGGAACGAATTTTTACAGATATTTCGATACCAGGAAGTATACAATGGCGACCGGCTGGATGACGAATTCCAAAAACCAGAAGTGGTATTTTGGCAGTGATGGCAAAATGTACCGGGGACTTAAGAGGATCGGCAGCTACAAGTATTATTTCGATGGTAAGACAGGAGCTGCAAAATACGGATTTATTACATCTTCAAAGGGATACACCAGATATTTCCGTAAGAAATATTACCGTATGGCAACCGGCTGGATGACCTCGTCGAAAGGAAAGAAACGCTATTTTGCCAAGAATGGCGTCATGGCAACCGGTAAGAAAACCATCAGCGGAAGCACTTACTATTTTAACACCGGTACAGGTATTGCAACAGGTGGTTGGGTAACGATTGACGGAAGTAAATATTACTTTGACACAAAGACATTTAAGATGGTTACCGGGTCAAAGAAGATCAATGGTGTAAGCTATAAGTTCAACTCTGTCGGTGAGATGATCTATGACGGCAGTACCGAAGCAAATGATGCTGTAGTAGATACTTCTTATTTTAAGAATGATCCGAAGCCGGTTGCGCAGACCGGAACAAAGACCATTAAGAATTACCTGGCGGGTGCACTGCAGCCGGTTGGACAGGCACTTTATATCTGGGGCGGCGGCTGGTATGATTCCACGCTGAAAGGTGTGAAAGCAAACTGGCAGAAGTTTTACCTCGGTCAGAGCAGCAGTTACAATTATAACAACTACCGTGATCTGAGCGAGACTAACAGAGCAAAAGGGCTTGACTGTTCCGGATTTGTAGGATGGGCTGCATATCAGGTCATGCAGACAAGAAGCAATGTCGGATATGGATATACGGTTGTTTCGGGAGAAATCGGTTCCTACTATAAGAATACCTTGAAATGGGGCACATACGTAAACCAGAATTATCTCTCAAAGAGAAAATGGAAGCTTTATCCGGGAGATATCGGATATGATGACGGGCATACATGGATCGTTCTCGGACAGTGTTCCGATAAGAGCGCAGTGATCGTACATTCCACACCGAATGCCGGTGTGCAGATCGCAGGTACCAGTACTCCGGAAGGCAAATCTGACAGTCAGGCGGTTGCCCTGGCACGAAAATATATGACCAGATATGCCGGCTACAAAAAATTCGAATATCGTCCGGCATGCGGAAACTTCGTTCGTCGTGGTAATTACATGAGATGGAACAGTACACTTTCTGATCCGGACGGATTTAAGAGCAAGACAGCCGATCAGATCCTTCAAATCCTTTTTGGATTCTAAATTAAATAAGAAAGAAATGTTACAGAGGAGTTTCCTGAATATGGAAACTCCTTTATTTCTTGCAGAGTTTTTAATAAATGTTACAAAATATTAAACTTTTTAATGAATTCTACTTGCAATCGTAAGAAGTATATGTTAATATGTATAAGAACTTGAAAAAGATATTTCGTAAATATTACAGAATATAGCAATTAAGATTATGAGGTGAGAAACATGAAGAAACGAATTGTTTGCCTGACGTTAGCGTTAATGATGACAGCAGCACAGGTAGTCAGCGTAAGCGCATCACGAGAAGATGAACTGAGAGAGGAACAGGCCGCAACAAGCGCACAGCTTGATGCAACATATGCCCAGATCGATCAGCTTTATTCTGCCAAGCAGCAGTTACAGGATGAAATCAATACACTGGATGCAAATCTTGTAAACGTCATGGTTTCCATTCAGACATTAGAGGGAGATATCAGTAATAAACAGGCTGATATCGAACAGACACAGGCAGATCTTCAGAAAGCACAGAATGCCAAAGACAAACAGTACGCAGCAATGAAACAGCGTATCCAGTATCTGTACGAAAAAGGTGGAAGCGAAGCATGGTTCCAGATGATGATGAGTGCAGATAATCTTTCTGATCTTCTGACAAAAGCAGAATATACTCAGAAGATGTATGATTACGACAGAAAGAGCCTTGAGACATATGCCAATACGATCGAACAGGTTACAAACCTTGGGAATCAGTACCAGCAGGAGAAATCCGAACTGGAAGGCATGAAACAGGAATATGAAGCGGAATCTGCAAACCTTCAGACACAGATTGACACAAAGAAAGCCAACTCCGCAGACTGTGATAACGAAATCGCATATGCACAGGAAATGGCAAATGAATATGCAAACCTGATCCAGGAACAGCAGGCAGAGATTGAACAGCTTGAGGCAGAACGTATTGCAGCTGAAGAGGAAGCAAGACGTCAGGCAGAGGCAGAAGCAGAAGCCGCTGCCGCTGCAGCAGCAGAAGAAGCTGCACAGCAGGAAGATCAGACGGTATATGATGAAGACGGCAACGAAGTAGATGCTGATGAAGCAGCCGAAAACGGAGATACCGTATATGACGAAGATGGTAATGAAGTAGATCCGAGCGAAACGACAAGCAGTGATGATGGTGTGAAGTATGATGAGTACGGTAACGTAATCGACAGCGACAACACAGTTGATCCTGATAGTGTAAGTTCTTCATCCAGCAGCTCATCCAGTTCAGGCTCAGGCTCTTCAATCGTAGATTATGCAACACAGTTTGTTGGTAATCCGTACGTATGGGGCGGCACAAGCCTTACAGGCGGTGCTGACTGCTCCGGATTTACGCAGAGTGTTTATGCACAGTTTGGTTACAGTCTTCCGAGAACATCTTATGAGCAGCAGAACTGGGGAACAGAAGTTTCCTATGCAGATGCTCAGCCGGGTGACCTGATCTGCTATGGTGGACACGTTGCAATCTACATGGGCAACGGACAGATCGTACATGCATCTAACTCCAGAGATGGTATCAAGATCAGCAATGATGCTACTTACAGAACAATCCTTTCTGTAAGAAGACCTTCATAAATAAAGAGCAAAGGCAGTTCCTTCGGGAGCTGCTTTTTTTCTTGACTTTCTGTATATAAAGTATTAAAATGATGCAAAAGCGCAACGGAGCACTTAGTAGTTTCGTGCGCTCTTTTTTTGTTTCAGAAAAAATTCTGGAACGATTCACTTATGGTGATATGTTCCGAAAGGACATATGGATGAAAAATATACATTTCAGGAGGAAACGAAAATGAGAAAGATCAAAATGTGGAGAATGATGACAGTTGCTGCTGTGGCAGCATCCATGACATGCGGAGTATTTGGAGTACAGAGCGTCAGCGCGGATGACAAGAAAACTCTGAAAGTTGCAATGGAATGCGGATATGCACCATATAACTGGACACAGCCGGATGATTCAAACGGTGCTGTTCAGATTTCAGGAAGTTCCGATTATGCATATGGATATGACGTTATGATGGCAAAGAAGATTGCCGATGAACTCGGATATGATCTTGAGATCGTAAAACTTGACTGGGATTCCCTTGTACCGGCTGTACAGTCAGGACAGGTTGACTGTGTAATTGCAGGACAGTCTATCACAAAAGAACGCCAGCAGATGGTTGATTTTACAGATCCATACTATTATGCATCTATCATCACTCTTGTTAAAAATGACGGTGATTATAAAGATGCAGCAAGCGTAGAAGACCTCAAAGGAGCAACCGTAACATCTCAGCAGAATACGATCTGGTATGATTCCTGCCTGCCGCAGATCCCGGATGGCAACATTCTTCCGGCACAGGAAAGTGCACCGGCTATGCTGGTAGCTCTTGAAGCCGGAAAATGTGATGCAGTTGTAACAGATATGCCTACAGGAAAAGCAGCATGCGTAGCTTATCCGGATTTCAAGCTTCTTGATTTCACAGGAACAGACGGAGAATTCGAAGTATCTGATGAAGACATCAACATCGGTATTTCCCTGAAAAAAGGAAACGATGAACTCAAAGATGCGATCAACGGTGTCTTAAGTGAGATGACAGAGGATGATTTCAATAAAATGATGGATGAGGCTATTTCTGTACAGCCACTTTCCGAATAATAAAGGAGGAGCAAAATGCTGCCTGAGAGTTTTGGGGGAAGAATCATCTATCTTCTTCAGCAATATGGTTCTTCTTTTGCGAAGGGAGCCGGAGTCAGCATGTGGCTGGCGCTGGTGGGAACACTTTTTGGATGCATCATTGGTTTTCTGGTTGGTATCGTGCAGACGATCCCGGTTGATAAGAATGACTCAACAGCCAAAAAGATTTTGACTAAAATTGTGAAATTTATTCTTGCCTGCTATGTGGAGTTCTTCCGTGGAACTCCGATGATCGTTCAATCCATGGTCATTTTCTACGGTTCCGCCCAAGCCTTCAACATTTCCTTGGATCGTA
>OLPF01001317.1_pt1 | contig 21294 bp, 20 predicted proteins | sample 1673121 | NCBI WGS metagenome assembly OLPF01 (sample SAMEA3136756, study PRJEB25190) | human gut metagenome
TCGGCTCAGATACCAGAAGGTGTTATAGGTGCTGATCTGTCTTCTTCTTTAGAAGGAAAAGGAATAGATTTTATAAGTCCTTTAGATAAGAAGGCCGATAAAGGAACTTTTTCAAATAAGGATGATGAAATTGTCATTTCATCTAGCTTAGCAAGAAAGATTTATAAGGATAAGTCTCCTATCGGTGAATCTTTATCTTTGCTATTGCTAGGCGATATCAAAAAAGATGGCAATTCTTATAAAAATGTTTTTTTCGATTATGATTTGACAGTGACTGGAATTATAGAAAATGATAAAGATGCTTTGTATCAAGATTCATTCTTTCCCCAAATTCTAGCTTTTAAATTGACTGAAAAGAGTGGTATAGACCTGACTATAGATAATGCAATTCTAAAATTCAAGACTAAGGAATATGCCGATATGTCATTATCAAAGCTGAGAAAGGATTATCCAGCTTATGAATTCAACTGTCCTTTTAAAGATATGGCTGATGATATGGAAGATATTCTTTCTAAAATAAGTACAGGATTATGTATCTTTGCTTCTATTAGTTTGATACTGAGTATATTTCTAATGTTATTGACTTCTTATCTAGCTATAAAAGATGATGAAAAAGGAATCGGTGATTATTTAGCTTTGGGATTGAAAGCAAAAGAGGTCAGGACAATCTACATCTTGTATGTCATGTGGATTGGTTTTTCTTCCTTTTTACAATCACTGATAGCTATAATTTTTGGTAACAAGCTAGTTCAAGATGAATTGAGCAAGGTTTTTGGTGAGACAATTTCCACATTTTCTCTAAATACTTATTTTATAGTTTTTGTATTGTGTTTTGCTTCTTCTTTGCTAGTTAGCCTTCTATCTACAAAAAACATTTCAAAGATTGATCCTAAGCAAGGATTGAGGCTTTCTTGTAAAAATTGAAATCTATGTTTGTAAATTGGCCTTTAAAGTCATATATTGTTAGTGCAGTTATTAGAGACTGCTGTAAACAGAGGTTTTTGTATGAAGGGTAAAGTAAAGATGTTCGATGCAAAGAAGGGTTATGGATTCATCAAGGCTGAGGATAACTCCGATGTCTTCTTCCATTATTCTTCTATTGTCATGGATGGCTTCAAGACTGCCAATCCTGGTGATGAAGTAGAGTTCGAAGTTAGCAAAACCGACAAGGGTTTCCGCGCTGCTAATGTCAAGATCACTAAGCACGCTGAAGCTGCTGCCGATGGCCAACAGCACTAATTCGCTTTAGTTGCATCGGACGCTTACATATAGGCGAGACTGGGTCGAGTCGATATGTGAGCTGTCAAGCGGGGCTTTTGCTCCGCTTTTATTGTCTTTATTTTATATATAAGTGATAAAATAAGATGATTTGTTAATTAATAGAGGTTTTTGGAAAATTATGGCTTTAACAGCAGGTATAGTAGGTCTTCCTAACGTAGGAAAGTCAACTCTTTTTAATGCTCTCACCAACTCTAATGTTTTGGCTGAGAATTATCCGTTTGCGACTATCAAGCCTAACACGGCTGTAGTCGAAGTCAAAGATCATAGAATCGAAAGATTGGTTTCTATCTTCAATCCTAAGCGTGTGGTTCGTGCTACATTTGAATTCACTGATATTGCAGGTTTGGTCAAAGGTGCTTCTAAGGGCGAAGGATTGGGAAACCAGTTCTTAGCTAACATTAGAAATACCGATGCTATCATTCATGTCGTACGCTGCTTCGATGATCCTAACATCACTCACGTCGAAGGAAGTATCGATCCTATTCGTGATATCGGAGAGATCAATCTCGAATTGATTTTGGCTGATCTTCAGCAAGTCGATTCAAGAATAGGAAAAGTTGCCAAGAAAGCCGAGATGGCTAGAGACAAGGCTTCTATCAATGAATACAAGCTTTTGAAGATTGTCAAGGAAGCTTTGGATAATGAAAAGTTTGCTTCTACAATCATGGATCAACTTTCTCCTGATGAATTGAAGTTATTCAAGACTTTCAATTTATTGACTGCAAAACCGGTCATCTATGTCGGAAATGTCGCTGAGACAGCCTATGCTGATCCCTTGGCTGACAAGTATTTCTCCAAAGTAAATGAATATGCCCAATCTCAAGGTGCTCAGGCTATTGCAATATGTGCATCTACAGAAGCTGCTTTAGTCAGTGAGCCTGCTGAAGAACGTAAGGAATATCTTGAAGCAATCGGCGCTAAGGAAACCGGTTTGGAGCAAATCACCAATGCTGCTTACCACATCCTTGGTCTTCGTACCTTCTTCACAGGTGGACCTGATGAAGTTCGTGCTTGGACTTTCCACGATGGATACACTGCTCCTCAGTGTGCAGGAATTATCCACACCGATATGGAAGCCGGATTCATTAAAGCTGAAGTTTATTCCTTTGATGATATAGACAAGTATGGAACTGAAGAATCTCTTCGTGCTCAAGGCTTGATGCGTACTGAAGGAAAGGAGTATGTCGTAAAAGATGGAGACTGTCTCTTCATCAAGTTCTCTGCTCCTAAGAAAGGCAAGTAAAGGTGAGTGATTCTTCCTATCGCTTTGGAATATCTAGAGATATTCATAGATTGAAAGAAGGAACTGGGTTTATTCTTTGCTCTACTTTCATTCCTTGCGACAAAATGGTTGAGGCTCATTCAGATGGCGATGTAGCTTTGCATGCGTTGAGCGAGGCTATATTCCTGGCTTTGGGACTTCCAGACCTCGGAGATCAATTTCCTCCCGAATCTCAAGATACTCTTAATATCAAATCGATGTCCATATTAAATAAAGCCTTACTCGATATGGATGATGCAGGATTCGAAATAGGAAATGTCACTATCAAAGTATTTTTAGAAAGACCTAAGCTTTATTCGTTTAAGAGCGATATGAGAAAGAACTTAGCCTTAGCCTTGGGAGTCGATATCTCAAAAGTTGGTCTCGCTCTAGGAACTAATGAAAAGTTAGATAGTGTCGGTCAAGGATTGGCGATAGAAGCTTATGCTTCAGTACTCTTAGTAAAAAAGAAAAGTTAAGGAGATATATATGGGATTTGAAAATAACATTAAAAATTATTTAGCTGAACAACTCAACAAGATGGGTTTGGATATAAAGGCTGAGTCTATTCAGCTTTCTATACCTCCTGTCAAGGAACATGGAGATTACTCCACCAATGTTGCGCTTAGATATGCAAAACAATTGGGAAAGAAAGGCGTGGAGATAGCAAATCTTTTAGCTGATGAATGTAATGTCGAGGGAGTTACCAAAGTAGAAGTTGCAGGACCTGGTTTCTTAAACTTCTTCGTATCCAATGATTTGATGACAAACGTCGTCAAAGAAATTTTGGAAGGCGAGAAAGATGGATTGACATCTTATGGAGAGAGCTCAGAACCTTCTCATAAGAAAGTCGATATCGAATATGTTTCCGCCAATCCTACCGGATACCTCCATTTAGGTCATGCAAGAGGTGCGGCAGTCGGTGATTCTTTAGCTAGAATCATGAAGAAAGCTGGCTATGATGTGACCAGAGAGTATTACATCAACGATGCCGGAAATCAAATCGATCACATGGGTGAATCTTTGATTGCTCGTTACAAACAGCGTTGTGGAGATGCTTCAGCTGAGGTTCCTGAAGACGGATACCACGGACAAGATATCGTCAACATCGCAGAGAAGCTTTATCAGGAAATTGGAGATAAATATTTTGCAAATCCTGAGGAACATATCGACTTTTTTAAGGAATATGGAACTAAAGCTTTGTTGGATAAAATAAAGTCTGACTTGAACAACTTTAGAGTCAATTTCGATGTCTTCTCTTCAGAAAAGGCCATAAGAAAGAGTGGTAGAATTGAAAGCTGTCTCGAAAAGCTCAAGCCTTGGACATATGAAGCGGATGGAGCAACTTTCTTGAAGACAAAACAAGATGGCGATGATAAGGACCGTGTCATTGTCAAGAGCGATGGTTCCTTCACCTATTTTCTTCCCGATATTGCTTATCATTCGGATAAGTTCGACAGAGGATTCGATATGCTGGTAGATGTCTTTGGAGCTGATCACGGAGGATATTTAGCTCGTATGTACTCCGCTATGAAATCTTTGGGATATGATACATCTAAGTTGAACTTCTCTTTAGTACAAATTGTTAGATTGTTCAAAGGTGGCGAAGAATTTAAGATGAGTAAGAGAACCGGTAACGCCATCGCTATGAACGATCTCATCAATGAAGTCGGTGTGGATGCTGTTCGTTACTTCTTTGTGGCTAGAGCTGGAACCAGCCATTTGGATTTCGATTTGGATTTGGCTAAGTCCTTATCATCATCTAATCCTGTCTATTATGCACAATACACCCACGCTAGACTTTACTCCATCGTCGAAAAGGCTGTTGACGTATTGAAACTCCCTTTGGATTTAACTAACTTCGATTCTTCACTTCTTTCTTCCGATAAGGAAGTAGCCCTCATGAAGATGCTCAAGGAGTATCCTAAGAGAATAGCAGAGGCTTCTTCAAGCTTGGAGCCTTATAAGATTGCCTTATATACTCAAACTTTGTCTACAGCTATCAATGAATGGTATCAGCAAAAGAATGCCAAAGCTATTGTCATGGAGAACATTCCTTTGACCAATGCTCGTGTCGCATTGGCTAAGGCATCTATGTTGGTCTTGGCTGATGCCTTGAACCTCATCGGTGTAAGTGCTCCTAAGCATATGTAATTGGAAGTACCACTTTATATTTTCGTCAAGTCGTGATATAAGTTATAAGCATTTCTACGTATAGATTAAAAGAGGATTGAAATACAATGAGCAACAAATCAATGATTGAGACTGCCTACGATGTCTTTGTAAAGCAAGGCAATAGTCCTAAGAGCCTTTCCTTTAAGGAACTTTGCCAAGCTGTCAGAGATGAACTTGGAATCACCGATGATGAGGAATTCATTTCTAAGGTTGGAGCTTTCTATACATCTTTAGCCTTGGATGGAAGACTTGTCCTTCTTTCCGACAACACCTGGGATCTTCGTTCACGTCACACCTATGACGAGATAAAGAAGAACACTCTTGAGTACTATGATACTGAGACTGCTGACAAGGATGAGAATGGTGAGGCTGTTGATGATGAAGGACTTCCCCACGATCTCGGTGACGAGAGTGACGAAGATGCTCCTATTGGAACTAACAGTGATGACGATGATGACAACACCACTGCTTCCATCAAAGATATCGACGATATCGCCTAATAATCTTACAAATCATTTAACCAATTCTTCTATAAAAATGGAAGAATTGGTTTTTTTGTTAATTTATTCTTTTAAAAAGCTAGATTATGCCTTTCAAAAAGGATTTATTGGTCCATTCCGAAAAATGTTTGCTATATTATTATTGGCTTTTGAATAAGCCAAATTTTTAAGAATACAAATAAATTTAATAAATATAAGTAGATTAGTACATAAGATTACAGTTGAAATATAAGTGGTAGAAACATAGAAATATAAATATATGTACGATAAAAATAACGAAATAAACAATATAAAATCGGAGGTAGATATGTCGATTCCAAATTCAAAAGATTTTTTTGAGAACACAATCGAAGATTTTGATTCAATCGTTGTGTTCTCACATGTAAAACCTGATGGTGATGCCTACGGATCATCAATGGGTTTAAAATTAGCATTACAAGGATTGTTTCCTGAAAAGAAATGTTATTGTGTAGGTTCTTATGATGAACCCATGCCTGAAGATTTCGAAAAGCCGATCAAACCTGGTGAATTATCTATAGATATCATAAAGAATTCATTGTGTATCATTACTGATACTGGCACTAAAGCCAGAATCGAAGACCCTAGAGCTTTGGAGGGAAAGTTTGTTGTAAAGATTGATCATCACGCACCCGATGATCATTTCGGTGACTTGGAATTTGTCGATGATGCCAAGTCTAGTTGCTCTGTCATTGTAGCTGATATGTTATTTGCTTCATTTCCAGTGATTCCTGCCAATGCTGCATCCGCTATTTTGTTGGGAATTCTTTCCGATACAGATGGACTTAAACTAGCTTTAGAAGCAGATGATTTCTATAAAGTTGGTCGTTTGATTTATAACGGAGCCGATTTTTATAAGACTTATCATTCTATTAGTTCCAATTCATTGAAAGATATTGAATTAAACAGAGCAATATTGAACGCTACCAAGATTGAGGGAAAAGTAATATATACTGTTTTCAATAAAGAACAAATTAAGGAATTGGGCACTACAGCGGATGAATTGGCTGGTAAGGTCAATCAATACGGATTTGCTGATGAATGTCCTATCTGGGCTATGTTTGTTGAAAATGAAAATGGAACAGTCAGGGCTGAATATCGTTGTGAATTGGGTTATGATGTGTCAGAAGTAGCAAAAATGTTCAATGGTGGTGGACATATGCAATCCAGCGGTGGTACACTCACCTCTCTGGCTTTAGTAGATGATGTTGTTAAAGCTTTGATGGGAATCGAGAAAAATGAAACTAACCGACACTGAAATTGACTTTCCAAGACTAGATGTAGCAATCGAAGCGATGAAAGATAGCTTAGAAGCTATCAAGAACATTTATAGAGATGGATTTAAAATCACTATAAAAAGTGATAATTCACCTGTAACTGATGCTGACTTAGCTTCAGATAAGATTTTGCGTGAAAAAATTCTATCTAGATTTCCTGAGGATGGGTATTTGTCCGAGGAAGAAAAAGACGATATGTCCAGACTTGAAAAAGAATATGTCTGGATTGTCGACCCTTTGGATGGAACAGAAGATTTCGTTCATAAAGATGGAATGTTCTGTGTGAATCTTGCACTTTGCCAAAGACATGATTTGGTCTTAGGCTTGGTTGGAGTACCACTGACTGGTGAGATATTCTTTGCTATTAAAGGCAAGGGAAGCTATTATCTTTCAGCTTCTAATGAATTGACTAAGCTTCATGTCTCTGATAAGAAGAACAAACTTAAGGCTGTCACTTCGGCATATCATACCGGTGATAGAGAAAACGAGTTGTACAAGAATGAATACATAACTCAAGTTCTTCATATCGGAAGTTCTTTGAAAGCTTGTGCTATAGCTTCAGGCCAAGCTGAGATTTGCTTGAAGTTAGGTCCTGGAACCAAAGAGTGGGACACAGCTGCTCCTCAGCTTCTTGTCTCTGAAGCTGGTGGAGTCTATTTCCATCCATCGTTGAACCAGATGATTTACAACCGTGTAGATGTCTATAACCATGAAGGTTATGTGATGGCTAACGACTATACCAATCTACTTAATATTCTTAGAAAACATTAAAAAGAATCCGGCAATTGCCGGATTTTTCTTTTAATTTCTTAACTAAGTTTTAATTCCATGCTTTTATTATTGAATGTAAGTTGTTTATTTACACAGTAAAAACAAATTTATATAGGTTTGTTGAAAGGGCTTATAAAAGGAAAAATGTGTATATTATTAATTTTGTGTTTGGAGGAAAGAATAATGAGTGTAACGATTGTTGAAGGATCCCAATGGGGAGATGAAGGAAAGGGCAAGATAACTGATTATCTCGCTCAACAATCAGATGTCGTAGTCAGATTCCAAGGCGGAAACAATGCAGGACATACTATCGTCTTCGATGGAAGAAAGTTCGCGGTCAGAAGCTTGCCTTCTGGAATTTTCTACAAGAATGTTACCAACGTCATCGCTGACGGAGTCGTATTGAATCCTTGGGCTTTGAAGGAAGAAATTGAAGGAATTGAGGCTTTGGGTTTCAAAGATTACAATTTGAAGATTTCTTCTCGTACTCAGATTATAATGCCTTACCATATCGATTTGGATGGCGCATATGAGGAATTGCTCGGCAATTCTAAGATAGGAACTACAAAGAGAGGAATCGGACCTTGCTACACTGATAAGGCTGCAAGAAGAGGAATAAGAGTTGGAGATTTGTTGGATGCATCTTCCTTGAAGGAAAAGCTTCACAACACTTTGATAATAAAGAATCTCGAACTCAAGTCTTTAGGATTGAACACTTATGATGAAGAAGATTTGTTCAACAAACTCGTCGCAATTGGTCAGTTCTTGAAGCCTTTCGTTTGTGATACATCATATTATTTGAACCAAGCTATCAAGAAGAAAAAGAATCTTCTTTTCGAAGGCGCTCAAGGAATGATGCTGGACATCGATAGAGGTACTTATCCTTATGTAACATCTTCTTCACCTACAGCCAACTACGCACCTCAAGGTGCTGGAATTCCTCCACGTTCCATAACTAATATCGTCGCCATTGCCAAATCTTATACTACGAGAGTTGGAGCCGGTCCTTTCCCAACGGAACTCACCAATGAAATCGGTGATATGATTCGTGAAAAAGGTCACGAATATGGAGTTGTCACCAAACGTCCTAGAAGAGTCGGATATTTGGATTTGGTAGTTGTCAAGAGAAATGTCATTGCCTCTGGAGCTACTTCTATCGCTTTGACTTTGTTCGACGTCTTATCTGAAGTCCCTGAAATCAAGATTTGTATCGGATACGAATTGGATGGACAAGAAATCGACTATATTCCTGCCACTTTGGATGAATATGCTCGTTGCAAGCCTATTTATAAGACATTCAAACCTTTCAAGATTGAAAAGATAGGCCATATCGGTGAATTGGATGAAGCTGCCCAAGAATATATCCACTTCATCGAGGAATACACCGGTGTCAAAGTATCAATACTTTCTATAGGAAATGATAGAAAAGATACTATGATTTTAGGAGTTATCTAATGATAGATAGATACGAGGTGAAAGAGATTAGTTCTCTTTTCACATTGAAAAAGAGATACGACACTTTTTTGAAAGTTGAATTAGCAAACATCAAAGCTTTGTCGACTTTAGGAATAGTTCCTAAAGAAGATTATGAGAAAATAAAAGAAAAAGCTAAAGTCGATGTCGATAGAATCAACGAACTTGAATCTATCTATCACCATGATGTTATAGCTTTTTCTAGATCTATAGATGAGAATTTAGGCGATGAAAAGAGATGGTTTCACTATGGATTGACTTCTACAGATGTAGTCGATACTGCGATGTCAATTCTCTATAAAGAAGCTACTGATATCCTAGTTGATGATATCAAGACCTTGCTCGATTCTTATAAATCAAAAGCATTGAAATATAAAGACCTCCCTTCTATTGCTAGAACTCATGGAATGCATGCTGAGATTACTTCTTTTGGGCTTAGATTTGCTAGATTCTATGATGAATTGAATAGAGATTTGAATAGATTGGAAGAAGCTAGTAAAGAGCTTTGTGTCGTAAAACTTGAAGGAGCGGTAGGTAACTATGCTTTCGCATCTATCGAAGCAGAAAAATTAGTCGGAGAAGAATTAAATCTTCCTCTTCCAAACATTGCTACTCAAGTTATTGCTAGAGATAACCACACCAACTTTTTGAACGCTTTGGCCTTGATTGCTTCTCATATCGAAAATGTTTCTGTGGAGTTTAGGAATCTATCCAGACCTGAAATAAATGAGGCTTGTGAATACTTCTCCAAGTATCAAAAAGGATCTTCTGCTATGCCACATAAGCATAATCCTATCGGATTTGAAAATATGTGTGGATTAGCAAGACTTGTCAGAGGATATGCTTCTAGTAGTTACGACAATATTCCTCTATATCATGAAAGGGACATATCGCATTCATCATTTGAAAGAATCGCTTTTCCAGACGCTATTGGATTGACTGACTATCTTTTGAGAAGAATGACTAAGACTATAGATAAGTTAGTTGTGAACGAAGAAAACATTAGAAAGAATATCTATATGTCGAAAGGTGTTGTATTCTCTGAGAGAATCCTTTCCAAATCTATAGAGAAAGGATTGTCTAGAGAAGAAGCTTACGACGAGATTCAAAGACTTGCATTTAAGGTCATGGAGCCGGAATCTACTATAGATTTTAAAGAAGCCATCAAGGAATCAGATGTTCTTAAAAAAATATTCACAAATGATGAAATAGATGATTTGTTCTATGAAGGATATTATTTGAAAAATACGGATTATATTTATAAGAGAGTCGGATTGTTGAAATAGAAAAAGGGGCCGCAGCCCCTTTTTGTTTTCTACTTCTTGTTCTTCTTGTAGTTGTCCTGGCTGTTCCATACAAGCCCGCCAGTAATATCTCCTCTAGCTACTGTCTTACCGAATCGATCAGTTGTGATCCCTGAATTAGGATTATACATCCCAAGCAATCTACCAAATCTGTCTCTTGCATAGACGTTACCGGTAGCATTCTCTTCAGTATATCCGATGATTCTCCCATATCGATCGGTTATCTTTTTGCTTGGCATCGATTAATCTTCCCTTTCATTCACAAATATGATACATAAAAATGAAAGGAATTTTAATGAATTTGATGAAAATATCTTTGAATGAGTTAAAAATAACACATTCAGTAAAATATTTAGGTTGATGATATTTATATTTGAATGTATAAGTATAATATAAAAGAATTTTATAAAAATAAGGAGGTGTTTTTATTATGAACGGATACACCATCTTTTTTTGGATTCTTATGTTGATCCCAATTTTAATGGGATGTGGATATGCTTTTTGGAAATTGTTTATATATTATTATAGAGTAATAAGAGGTGAACCTGTTTATTGGGATAGAGAGTTTTGGTTTCATCCTTGGAGACATATGGATTATTTAGACAGAAGAAATTACTTTATTGGTCTGATAATAGTTACTTTTTATTATACTTTGATGTCTGTAGGATTGTATTATTCGTTTGATTATTTAAGAGAATCTATGATACAGTTATCATGGGGATGGGTAGTTTTCTATTTCATTGTATGCATTCTTGGACCGGATATGGTTTATACGGTTGTTCTTTGGATTGGAAAAGCATTTAATTAGAATTAAGAAGAGATAGGAGAACTTGGAAAGATGATAATTTATTCAAATACACTTGAAAATTTTAGAAATGATTGTATTGGAACAGTGCCTCCTATTGGAATGATATTAAGAAGCAGATTTGAAGAAAAGCATATTTCAGGTGGTCAAGATAGAGAATATAAATCTTGGATCAATTCTTTACCTGAATTAGCAAAAGCTTTGGATGATTCATCTTTTGATCCTAATATCCGTGTTGGTGTAGAGTATAAAGTAACACCTAGTTTCTTTCAATCTTAATTTTGATATGGGTAATAAAAATTAAAGCTAAACATAAATGCCTATAATCTAAAGAAAAAATTATCTATCGAATTCATTCAAATAAGGCTTTAAATCACCTGATGAATCGTTTTCTTTGTATATATCAAGTAATAATTCTTTGTTGTTAGAAATGAGATCATCTATTTCTTTTTGGATATTGTTTAATTCGATATCATCAGTCCATCGCTTTATGCGGCTCTTTTCTCCGATTTATCCCTTACCTCACGCGAGGCTTAACTTCATACATGGATGGGTTCCCGAGTGGCCAAAGGGAGCAGACTGTAAATCTGCCGTCACCGACTTCGGTGGTTCGAATCCACCCCCATCCACTGCCTGCGGGAATGGCGGAATTGGCAGACGCGCTAGATTCAGGTTCTAGTGAGGGTTTTCTTCATGCAGGTTCAAGTCCTGTTTCCCGCACAGCAGACCTCATTTTGATATAGAAGATATCAAAATGAGGCCTTTCTTCATTTTGCAGGGAGGTTGCGTATGCGTCTGTTCCATGTCAGCGAGGAACCGGACATCCGCGTGTTTGAGCCACGCCTGCCATCACGCAAGGATCTGGATCCCGCCGTTGGCCTTGTCTGGGCCATAGACGAGGCACGCTTGCCAAATTTCCTGACGCCGCGAAACTGCCCGCGGGTGACGTATCATGTGGGGCCACGGACAACGGTCAGCGACAGGCAACGGTTCTTTTCTTCTCCAGGTACCACGCATGCGGTGATTGTGGAAAGCGCGTGGCTGCGCAGAATCCGTCAAACCACGCTGTACTTATACGAGTTTGACACGCGGGACTTTGCGTTGCAGGATGACGTTGCCGGATACTATGTGGCAAAGGTGGCGCAGCACCCGATTTCCTGCACCAAGGTAACGGATTTGCTTGATGAGCTTGTGCGACGCAAGGTGGAAATTCGGGTGATTGACAACCTTTGGCACATGGCGGATGCGGTGAAGGGCTCCACGCTGAACTGGTCCCTGTGCCGCACGGGCAACGCAACACCGCGTCCATGACGCTCACTTGCATGCGAGCGGCAGAATGCCGCGGGACTTGAAAATGATGGCACGGAGGACAGGCGGATGGAGCGTTATGCATGCGTCAATTTGCGGCAAAGACCAGAATGGATGGAGCAGGCCGCGGCATGGTTTCATGACAAATGGGGCGTGCCAAAGCAGGCTTATCTTCAATGCATGAAGGCCTATCTTCACGGAGACACCGAATATGGCTGGTACCTTTGCCTGGACGGGGAAAAAATGATCGGCGGCCTTGGCGTCATCGAAAATGATTTTCATTCCCGAAGGGACCTGGCGCCCAATATCTGCGCGGTCTATACGGAAGAGGAATACCGCGGCAGAGGAATCGCGGGACGTTTGTTGACCATGGCTGTGGAGGACCTGAAATCAAAGGGCATTACGCCGGTATATCTGCTTACGGATCATACGGGGTTCTATGAGCGCTATGGCTGGCAGTTCCTGTGCATGGTGCAGGGGAATGGCGAAACCGGCTTATCAAGGATGTACATTCACAGATAGCTTCTCCCGAAGGAACACCGCAGTCATTTCGTATGAAATAAGCGCCGCATCTGCCAAAAAACAGATGCGGCGTTCCGGTTGAATATGCAGCAGATTCATCGAAAGTCATCCTGACTTTCCCGCGGCCCCGGCCTCCCTTTGGAGACCGGGGCCTCATCATTGCGACATTTATACCCTGCGAAGATGCAGCACCAGGCTGTCGTGATCTTCCCGCGGACCGGTTTCACCAAAGCAGGCGCGCCAGCCCTGATGCTTCAGCACACCGCCGGCGTAGGTGACGCCTTGGTCGTCCACGTACAGGGCCTGATCGTCAATGTCGTCCACACGTACGTAAATGTCTTCCTGATTGGGAGCAGCGCGCAGCTGGAACACGCACAGCAGAACCTCGTCCTGATCCTCCGAGGCAAACTGCCAGGCAGCCACCCGGCTGGTGAAGGGACTGCGCAGCCGGGTGAAGCGGCCCTGCTGAATCAGGGAGCGGAAACGCTTCACCGTGTCCACCTGCTGGCGGATGACCGCCAGGTCTTCAGGCGTTTGCATGGCCAGGTTCAGTTCATAGCCCATGTTGCCCCCAAGGGCAACATCGCCGCGGAATTTCATGGTGGTGACGCGGCCCACCTGATGGTTGGGCACCGCGCTCACATGGGCGCTGATGGCGGAGACAGGATAGACAAGGCTGGTGCCCCATTGAATGCCCACGCGCTCCACGCCGTCGGTATCGTCGCTGGTCCAGGTCTGGGGCATGTAGGCCAGCATACCGGGGTCAAACCGGCCGCCGCCCCCCGAGCAGCTTTCAAAGAGTACATCCGGGAAGCGGGACGTGAGCGTTTCCAGCACCCGGTACAGCCCCAGCATGTAACGCACATGCAGGGATTTCATGTCCTCTGGGGGCAGGGCCGCGGAACCTACTTCGTCGAAGTTGCGGTTCATGTCCCACTTGATGTAATCAATGGCACCGCCGCGAAGCAGGCCGCTGATTGTGTCGATGAGGTAATCCTGTATCTCCTGGCGGCTCATGTCCAGGATAAGCTGGTTGCGCTGCTGCGTGCGGTAGCGGTTGGGTACGTGCAGGCACCAGTCGGGATGGGCACGGTACAGGTCGCTGTCGGGGGAGATCATCTCCGGCTCCAACCACAGACCAAACCGCAACCCCAGGCGGTGCAGCTTTTCTGCAAAGCCTTCCAGGCCGCCGGGCAGCTTTTCCGTGTTCACGGTCCAGTCGCCCAGGGAGCAGTTATCGCTGTTGCGCTTGCCGAACCAGCCGTCATCCAGCACGAAAAGCTCCAGCCCCAGTTCTGCGGCAGTGCGGGCGATGTCCAGGAGCTTTTCTTCGTTGAAGTCAAAGTAGGTGGCTTCCCAGTTGTTCACCAGCAGCGGGCGGATACGATCCCGCCAGGGGCCGCGGCACAGACGGCGGCGGTACAGGGCATGGAAGCGCTGGCTCATGCCGTTCAGGCCGCAATCGGAGCGCACCAGCACCGTTTCGGGGGTGTGGAAATCTTCCCCGGGCTTCAGGCGCCAATCGCAGGGGTCCAGCCCGGCCACCAGGCGCACATGATCCCGCGCATCCTTGTTGACCTCCATCACAAAGCTGCCGGACCATACCAGGCTTACGCCCCATACCTCGCCCTGACGATCATCCGCTGTGGGGGAGAGCAGGGCCAGGAAGGGATTGTGTTCGTGGCCGGATGCGCCACGGTTGGAGCGCAGGGTGAAGGTGGCATGGGGGATGGCCAACCGTTCGGGCTGACGCTCCCGGCTCCAGGCGCCGTGCAGGTGCAGCAGCTCCCATTCCCCGGGCAGGTTCAGCGCGCAGGAAAGGGCACGCTCCAGTAGCAGCGTTTCGCTGCCTGCATTGTGGAAATGCACGGAGCAGGCCTGTGCGTGGAAGGCCTCCAGAACCGTATAGCGCAGGGTGACCTCCAGGCCAGTCTTGGCGTCGCGCAGATAGATTTCGAGGGTGGTTGCCTCATCCTCCGCTTCAATATAGACGGCAGGCAGACCGGGCAGCAGGGGCTTTCCGGCATAGATGGCGTGACCAGCATAGGCCAGCACCGGGCAGCAGGAGCCGTCAGGCTCCCGGACGGCGCAGGCGGTGGGGCGGAAGTCTCCCCGGCCCGCGGTGGGGTAGGCATAGGGAGCCAACTGATGGTAACCGTCAAAGGATGCGCTGGGGGGGAACCCTTGCGGTACGCAGGAAACCGCGGCTTCCGGCAACGCCGCGCCCAGGTAAATTTCCTGTAAACCGGGATTTCCGCCCGGCTCTTCCATAACGGCCAGAACGCGGCTGAAGGTTTCACCGTCGGTGAGGTGGAAACGCCGGGCGGACGCATCGTAAGTAATGGGCATAGTGCTCCTCCTTGCGCCGGGATGCGGCGCGCGTTTTATCATCGATGCGCAAAGGAAGCGGCGCCCGTGGACGCCGCTTGCAATGGCGCAATCTGTACCGGTGGCTTACTTGGCGCCGAAGGAAATGCCAATGTTCCGGGCAATCTGGATCATTTGGTGATCCGGAGGGACCAGCTTGGGCACACCCGCAATTTCGCTGAGGGGATTATGGGTAATGGTGTTTCCCACCAGGGCCACGGAAACGCCGAAGATGCCGTCGCGAATCAGCTCGGCAGCGTGTACGCCAAACTGCGTGGAGAGCACCCGGTCATAGGCGCTGGGACTTCCGCCACGCTGAATGTGTCCGGGGATCACAGCGCGCGCTTCCACACCCGCCAGCTCCTGAAGCTGGGCGGCAATCCGCTGGCTGATGGATTGGGGAGAAGCGGCGCGCTTGGCTTCCCGTTCCTTTTTCTTCATTTTCGCTTCTTCCTTGTCCATGGCGCCTTCAGCCACGGCCAGGATGGAGAAGCTCTTGCCTGCTTTGGCCCGGGTTTCCACCACCTTGGCCACGCGCTCGATCTCGTAGGGAATTTCGGGAATCAGGATCACGTCCGCGCCGCCGGCGATGCCGGAATACAGCGTCAACCAGCCGGCCTTGTTGCCCATGATCTCAATGACCATGCAGCGGCCATGGCTGCAGGCGGTGGTATGGATGCGGTCGATCACTTCGGTGGCAATATCCACGGCGGTGTGGAAACCAAAGGTAAAATCGGTGCCGTACAAATCGTTGTCAATGGTTTTGGGCAGGCCGATGACGTTCAGCCCCTCCTGGGAAAGAAGATTGGCGGTTTTGTGGGTGCCGTTGCCGCCCAGGATGACCAGGCAATCCAGCTTCATGGCCTTGTAGTTGGCCTTCATGGCGGCAACCTTGTCCACGTTATCATCGCCGATGACCTTCATATTCCGGAAAGGCTGGCGGCTGGTGCCCAGAATGGTGCCGCCCAGGGTCAGTATGCCGGAAAACTGGGAGCGCTCCATCAGCTGGTAATCCCCCTGGATCAAGCCGCGATAGCCGTCATGAATACCGATAATCTCCGCGTCAAACATTTCATAGGCCGCCCGGGCGACACCACGAATGGCCGCGTTCAAGCCGGGGCAGTCGCCGCCGCTGGTCAGAATGCCAATGCGCCTTTTCATGAAAGAATACGCCTCCTCTGCACATGTACAAACCTCTTCTTACATTATACACATGCGATGGTGCAGGCGCAAGGATTTTCCCGCAAGGGACAAAGAATCGTGGGGCAGAAGAGCGGTTTGGCCGGGAACAGGCATGTCCCACAGCCTTGCCACATGCACGCCGTCAAAATAGAAAACGGCAATTTCCTCCCCGGCCATGCCGTCCTCGGCCAAGGCGTAGGCGCCCCATTGCGGCATCCCCACGCCATGGCCATAGCCTCGGCCCGCCATGCGCACATAGGCGCCGTCGCTGCTCAGCTCGGTGAGCAGGGTGGAACGCATGACCGTGCTGCCCAGGGCCAGGCGAAGCTCCGCTGCGGGTACGGACACGCCGTCTACCAGCAGGGTAACGGCCCGTCCGCTCTCGCCCTTTTCACCGATGGTGACTTCTTCCGCGGTTTCCGTATCGGCCCCGGTGGCGCGGCAGGCGCGCAGGAACTGTTTGACCGGGAAAACAGCGTTCCAGGCAGCGGCCTCGGCGGGTGCGTCGGGACTGTCCAGGCCATCGGTCACGCGGGTGTAGGTGGGTTCGGGATCATTCCAGCTAAGGCCCTCCCGGGCCAGGGCGGTCTTTCCACCGGAATGGGCGTGGAACCACGCATAGGGCAGCTCCCCCGAAGTGGTCAGCAGTACCTGGCCGCAGGTTTCCGCCACGGCCTGTTCGATGCGTTCGTTGATCTCCGCGGCATTATACGCCTGGGCCTCGGTAATGTCGGTGGAGATATCCGCGCCCTCATAGCGGCTCTTCTTTTCGGAAACGAACTTCAGCACAAAGGTGCGGGCCAGGATGGCCTGGGCCTTCAAGGCTTCCAGGGGCCAATCGTTGCGCATCTCTCCGGCCAGTACGCCGCAGACATAGCGCTCAATATCCATGGAGCGAATGGTTTCTTCCTCATGCAGGTAAACATCCAGCAGGGGAATTCCTTCCTCGTTCCGGCGCAGGCCTTCCAATACCTGCGGCGTGGGGATGGGCGTTGCCTGGGGAACGTCGGCGGCGTCCCCGGTGGAGCATGCACAACAGCACAGAGCAAGCAAGAGAACCGATAAACGGCGAAGGACAGTCATGGGACGCGCCTCCTTTTTTTGTTCAGCATGCGCCGGCACAGCGCCGCTCATGCAGGGGAAAAGCGGCAGCGCAGGTGCCTGACCGGAAGACACGGAAAAAAACGGAACAAAAGGACCTGACATCAGAAAAATGGCCGCGTTTGCTTGTCTCCCATAAACAAAAAAATTCGTCATCTGGGGCCGTAAATTTGTTGACAGCGACGAAAAAGAATGCTATGATTAAAAAGTTGACGGCATACCTTAGATAAGTGTGCCCATACCGCCTTTGGAAAGGCGGAAAGGGCACAGCCCGGAGGAGGCGCGAAGCATCATGGAGGATTTGAAAAACAGCGTCAGCCGCGTGGTTGGCACCAAGCAGGTGCTGCGCGGGCTGAAATCCGGTACCCTTGCCAAGGTGTATGTGGCCAACGATGCGGACACTTTTTTGTACCAGCGGATTGTCCGGGCGGCGGAAAGCGCCGGCGTGCCGGTGGTACGGGTTCCTACCATGAAGGAACTGGGGCTTTTGTGCGGGGTGGAGGTTGCGTCCGCCGCCGCCGGTATCGCCCGGTGACCGCCCTACTTTACTGCCTGTAAGTTTCCGAGGGTTGCGGAAATTTATGGATAATTTTCCAGGAGGTGCTTCCATGCCCACGATCAATCAGTTGATCCGTAAGGGACGGGAAAAGGTTGTTGAGCATTCCAATTCGCCTATTCTGCAGGGCTGCCCGCAAAAGCGCGGCGTGTGCCTGAGCGTGAAGACGACCACGCCCAAGAAGCCGAATTCCGCCCTTCGTAAAATTGCCAGAATCCGTCTGACGAACTCCATCGAAGGTACCTGCTACATCCCCGGTATCGGCCACAACCTGCAGGAGCATAGCGTTGTGCTGATCCGTGGCGGCCGTGTGCGCGACCTTCCTGGCGTGCGTTACCACATCATCCGCGGCGCGCTGGATACCGCCGGTGTGGCCAAGCGGATGCAGGGCCGTTCCCTGTACGGCGCCAAGCGCCCGAAGAAGTAAGCAAGCTGCGTCCGAAGCTGTCCAAAGCGGAACATAAGCCCGCTGGCGCCATCCGCCCCTCTGCGGAACAGGAGGGAGACGGCGGCGCGCAGACCATCGGCCTTTCCGGCCGCTCGATACGGAGCGGGGCGGCGTGATGCTGACACGTTGCCTGCGGGAGAGGACGCAAAACAACATCACCTTACATCTTTCAAGGAGGGAATCACATGCCCCGTCGCGGATTTGTCCCCAAGCGGGAGGTGCTGCCGGATCCTGTCTATGGGACCACGGTGGTCACCAAGCTCATCAATCAGATTATGGAAGACGGCAAGCGCGGTATTGCGCAGAACGTCTGCTATACGGCTTTTGAGACGGTGAAGGAAAAGACCGGCAAGGAAGCCACCGAAGTTTTCCAGGCTGCGCTGAACAACGTGGCGCCCCAGCTGGAAGTAAAGGCCCGCCGTGTGGGCGGCGCCACCTACCAGGTGCCTATCGAGATCCGTCCCGAGCGCCGTCAGACCCTGGCGCTGCGCTGGATTGTGGAATTCTCCCGCAAGCGTGGTGAGAAGACCATGGCCGAGCGCCTGGCTGCCGAGCTGCTGGATGCCTCCAACAACACCGGCGCCGCTGTAAAGCGTAAGGAAGAAATGCACCGTATGGCCGAGGCCAACAAGGCGTTCGCCCATTATCGGTGGTAAGAGACGCTTCCAACGGTATATTCAAGCGAGCCACCGTAGAAAGGAGAACAATCCAACATGCCCAGGAGCCACCCACTTGAACGGCTGCGCAATATTGGTATTATGGCGCATATTGACGCCGGTAAGACCACCACTACCGAGCGTATTTTGTACTACACCGGCAAGACCCATCGCATCGGCGAGGTGCATGATGGTGCTGCCACCATGGACTGGATGGTTCAGGAGCAGGAGCGCGGCATAACCATCACCTCCGCGGCCACCACCTGCATCTGGCACGATCCGCAGGATCCCACCAACAAGAACAAGACCTACCGGATCAACATCATCGACACCCCCGGTCACGTGGACTTCACGGTGGAAGTGGAGCGTTCCCTGCGCGTGCTGGACGGCGCTGTGGCGGTATTCTGCGCCAAGGGCGGCGTTGAGCCCCAGTCCGAAACGGTATGGAAGCAGGCGGAGACCTATCAGGTGCCCCGCATGGCGTATGTGAACAAAATGGATATCACCGGCGCCAACTTCTTCCGCGTGGTGGACATGATGAAGGATCGCTTGCATGCCAATGCGGTGCCGGTTCAGCTGCCCATCGGTGCTGAAGCGGACTTCCGCGGCATCATCGACCTGATTACCATGCGCGCTGAGGTTTACTACAACGACGACGGCACGGATGTACGTGACGAGGAGATCCCTGCGGAAATGCGGGATCAGGCGGAGGAGTATCGCGCTGCGCTGATCGAGCACGTGGCCGAGACGGATGAAGCGCTGATGGAGAAGTACTTCAACGGCGAGGAACTCACCGTTGATGAGATCCGCGGTGCCATCCGCAAGAGCACCATCGCCTGCAAAATGACCCCCGTGATGTGCGGTACTTCCTACCGCAACAAGGGCGTGCAGCCGCTGCTGGATAACATCATTTACTATATGCCCTCTCCTGTGGACATCCCCGCGATCAAGGGTACCGATCCCTCTGATCCCGAGAAGGAGATGGAGCGTCACCCCTCCGATGAGGAGCCCTTCTCCGCCCTGGCCTTCAAGATCATGGTGGACCCCTTTGTGGGTAAGCTGGCTTTCTTCCGGGTGTATTCCGGCCACCTGTCCGCCGGTAGCTATGTGATGAACTCCACCAAGCAAAAGCGCGAGCGTATGAGCCGCATCATGCTGATGCACGCCAACCATCGCGAAGAGGTGCAGGACATCTACACTGGCGAGATTGCCGGCGCGGTGGGCCTGAAGGATACCACCACCGGCGACACCCTGTGCGATGAAAACAACCAGATCATCCTGGAGTCCATGGTGTTCCCCGATCCCGTGATCGAGGTTGCCATTGAGCCCAAGACCAAGGCCGGTCAGGACAAGATGACCATGGCCCTGCTCCGCCTGGCGGAGGAAGACCCCACCTTCAAGACCTACACCAACGCGGAAACCGGCCAGACCATCATCGCTGGCATGGGTGAGCTCCATCTGGAGATCATCGTGGACCGTCTGCTGCGTGAGTTCAAGGTGGAGGCCACCGTGGGCAAGCCCCAGGTTACCTACAAGGAGACCATCCGCAAGCATGCCAAGGCCGAGGGCCGTTACGTCCGCCAGACCGGTGGTCACGGCCAGTACGGTCACTGCTGGATCGAGCTGGATCCCCAGGAACCCGGCAAGGGCTACGAGTTCGAGAGCCGTATCGTGGGCGGCGTAATTCCCAAGGAATTCATTGCGCCCATTGATGCCGGTATTCAGGAAGCGGCCAAGTCCGGCGTGCTGGGTGGCTTCGAAGTGGTTAACTTCAAGGCTGCTGTGGTGGACGGCTCTTACCACGATGTGGACTCCTCTGAAATGGCCTACAAGATCGCCGCTTCCATGGCGTTCAAGGAAGCCGTGAAGAAGGCTGATCCCTGCCTGATGGAGCCCATGATGAAGGTGGAAATCATCGTGCCCGAGCAGTACATGGGCGACGTGATGGGCAATGTGTCCAGCCGTCGTGGCCGTGTGGAAGGCATGGAAGCCCGCGGCAGCGATCAGATTATCCACGCTTACGTACCCCTGAGCGAGATGTTCGGCTACACCACCGACCTGCGCTCCCGTACCCAGGGCCGCGGCATGTTTACCATGCAGTTCGACCACTACGAGGAAGTGCCCAAGTCCGTGGCGGAGAAGATCATTGGCGCCCGGGAGAAGAACAACTAATTCCGCTGTGCCATGGCGGACGGTGAATGAGCCGTCCGCCTACGGCCACACGTTAAGGAGGAAATTCCCATGGCTAAGGAGCATTATGAAAGAACAAAGCCGCATGTAAACATCGGC
>OLPF01001318.1_pt1 | contig 21292 bp, 16 predicted proteins | sample 1673121 | NCBI WGS metagenome assembly OLPF01 (sample SAMEA3136756, study PRJEB25190) | human gut metagenome
TTCGTTGTGCAAGCCTATTTTTATTTGAATTGTTATAAATCTTGCAATTCCTTTAAATTTTTCCTTTTCTTTAATATGGTTGATATAATAAAAACGATCAAAAAAGATACGGCTAAAAGCGCATTGTAGATGTAAAATATTTCTTCACCGGATTTTTTTAATTTTCCACTGATCTGTTCAGGGCAATCTTTAACCACAATCGGCACAAAAACTCCTTGACCTGCTCCTTTTAAAATGTTCCCGTTTATTCCCGCTTCTCTAGTTATTTCGTCTGCGTAGGTCAAGTTTTCAAAAACTTTCGACCCACACTTCATACATGATGTTGTATTAAAAAATACAAAGAAAACCATGAATAACATAAAAAGAAATATTTTTAAAAAAACTATTTCTACCTTTATATTTTTAACCATACACATCCCTCTCCTTCTAGTTATTAATATTTTACCATCACATGCAAATAGTGTCAATATTTCGTTCTAATTATTTTTATTTTTGTTTATTATTTTTTAATATCTTGTTGTTAATTTTAAACAGTCAGGACAATTTACAGCACTTAAATTAATAAAATTTCGTTCAACTCATAAAACAAAACTCTAAATAAAAGTTCATTCTGCACAAAATCACAAATTATTATTTTTTATAAATGTCTTTCGACTTTCATCTTATACAGATCTTTTAATATTCTAAAAACTTACAGCGCCATAGGACAATCTATTCCCCCATGCACAACTATAATAAATATTGTCATCTTACAAGGTTAAGGAGGAATAGATTTGGAACACATAAAAAAAGGCGATACACTAAACTCAGCTGAAGAGAAAGGAGTTTTATCGTCTACACAAAAAAAATACATAACTATAAATTTGTTACATTTCTTTTTTGGCATATTAATTTCCCATGCTTCAATTTTTGAAAATTACTCTCCATTCGGACTAGCTTTAATTGCGAGTGTTCAGTATGACAGCATTTGGCCTACAGCTTTCGGGTGCATAATAGGGTACTTACTTCCAAATCAAATTGGCTTTTCAATCCGCTATATCTCTGCGATTTTAGCTATCCACGCTATCAGGTGGACATTTAACGATTTGAAAAAAATTAAAAATCATCCTTTTTTTTCACCATTACTTGCATTCTTAGTCACCTTGGTAACAGGCTTTACGCTTAACTTCAGCCTGTACAACTACTCTGCTTCAAAGACAATCTCTATAATATTGATCGAATCCATTTTGGCAGGAGCTTGTACATTTTTTTTCAAAGAGTGTTCATCTTTAATTTCGTCCGCTACACACAAAAACTTCCACGTCACAGAACAAACACTTCCAAGCTTTGCTGTAGTTTTCTGCATATCAATGATTGCTCTGTCCAATGTAAAGGTTTTTTCTATGTCTTTAGGACGGATAATAGCTATAGTCACTATATTATTCTTTGCTAATTTCTTCGGTGCTTCTGGCGGCAGTATTTCCGGCATAGCTCTTGGAATAGCTCTCGGGCTTTCGGATAAAAATTACTCTTACTTGGCAGCAAGTTACGCCTTAGGCGGCATGGTTTCCGGGTTGATGTCCAGGTTTGGAAAATTTACTTCTACGTTTGCTTTTATTATTTCTAGCTTAATCATAATAGTTCAAAGTGACAGCTCTGTGGGCGTTATAAGCAATATATATGAAATGACTTTAGCAATTATAATATTTATTTTTATTCCAGATAAAGTCGGAGAAAAACTTAGCATGTCCCTGTTTAAGGAAGACAAAATAGTTAATTTAAGCCAAAGCCTTACTCCACAACTTCAAATGGCTGCTAATGCTTTAATTAGTGTGAAAAATTCTATTACTAAAGTGTCTGAAAAATTATCTAAAAACAGCAATTCTCCTTGCGACAACTTATGCTCAGACGTAAAAAATAGTATATGTAAAAACTGTGGACTTAAAACTTTATGCTGGGAAAAAAAGCAAGATGAAACTATTCACATGATAACCAGCCTTGCAAATACGTTAAATGAAAGCAGTGCCACAAAATGCAGTAATAATAAAAACTACTCTCACGTTTGCTGTCGTTTCAATGAAATTTGTAATTATATTGACAAAATGGTTCGAGAAGAAAGCATACGAAGTACTTCAAAAAAACGCTTGAATGAAGTCAAAGGTTTTGTTTCGGAACAATTCTCAAACGCCGGAGAAATCCTTATGGATGTATCAAATGACTTTTCTAAAAACGTCACGTTTGACTTGGAACTTGCAAAACGTATAAATCACATTTTGAGTGAGGCTTCTGTTAGTCCTATTAACGTCACATGCAAAACCAACGAACAAAATAAACTCGAAATCGAAATTGAAACTTTTCAGGAAGATAAAGAGAGGTTAGAAAATATGAATTTACATAAAATTATATCTAAAGAGTGTTTGAAAGCTTTAGACAAACCAATTATAGAAACTACTGCAAGCAGATGTTACATTAAAATAATAGAGCTTCCTGAGTTTGAATTAGAGATAGGCGCTTGTCAACATTCGTGCCATAACAGTAGTTTTTGCGGCGATAACTTTACTTACTTTAACGACAGAAACGGCAACGTGGTATTTATCTTGAGTGATGGTATGGGCACCGGTGGAAGGGCCGCAGTAGAAGGGGCTATGGCAACAGAAATATTGTCAACACTTATAAAGTCAGGGATAAACTTTGAAACATCACTTAAAATTACGAATTCTGCACTCTTAGTAAAATCAGACGATGAATCCTTAACCGCCGTTGATATTTTATCCGTAAATCTATTTACAGGTCTATGCAAATTCATAAAGGCTGGCGCTCCTGTATCTTTTGTAAAGACCAACAACAGCATATCAAAAATAGATTTGCATTCTTTGCCTATCGGTATATTTAAAAGCGTATGTTACTTCTCTCAAAATATCCAGTTAAGCGAGGGTGATACTGTTTTGCTCCTATCTGATGGAGTAATATTTCCAGATGATACATGGATAGAAAAAACTTTGCTAGAACACAGTGAAATCACAGCACAAAGTCTTTCTGAAACGATTGTAAATAAAGCAAAAGAAAACCGTTCCTCTGAGTTTGACGATGACATAACCGCTATAGTTATAAAATTACTTAAGCGCTAAAAAATAAAACCACTTAAAAGGTGGTTTTATTTATGTTTATATAAAATTAACTTCTACGAAAGTAAAAACATATACACGAAATAAGCCGCAGTTGACTTTGATTTATACAATGGTATAATTAATTTATAGAATATTTTATAAAATTTTGATGGAAGTGTTTAATATGAAATATACTGGACTTAACGAATTGAGAAAAAAATTCTTAGAGTTCTTTGAATCAAAAGGACATTTAAAATTACCAAGTTTTCCTTTGATACCTAAAAACGACAATAGTTTGTTGCTTATAAATTCCGGTATGGCACCTATGAAAAAGTACTTCACCGGGGAAGTGACTCCTCCAAGCAAAAGAGTTACAACCTGTCAAAAATGCATTCGGACACCAGATATCGAACTGGTTGGCATAACGGCTAGGCACATAACTTATTTTGAAATGCTCGGTAACTTCTCTTTTGGTGACTATTTTAAAAATGAGATTACTGCATGGGCATGGGAGTTTTGTACGAAAGTTTTAGAGCTGCCTGAAGACAAGCTGTGGATTTCTATATACGAAAATGATAATGAAACGTTCGACATCTGGACAAAAAAAGTTGGCGTTGATCCGTCACACATAGTTAGACTGGGAAAAGAAGATAATTTTTGGGAACATGGAGAAGGGCCTTGTGGGCCTTGCTCCGAACTTTACTTTGACCGAGGAGAAAAATACTCTTGCGGGTCACCTAACTGCACAGTTGGATGCGACTGCGACAGGTATGTAGAGTTTTGGAATCTCGTGTTTACTCAGTTTGAAAATGACGGAAATGGAAATTATTCCAAATTAGATCGTACAAACATAGATACCGGAATGGGTCTTGAAAGGCTGGCTTGCATAATGCAGGGCGCTGATAATGTGTTTATGATAGATACTATGCAAAGCATCATGAGTACAGTTTGCAAAATCGCAAACGTAAAATACGGATTGGATAGTAAAACCGACACAGCCTTGAGGATAATAACAGATCATATAAGAAGTACCACTGTGATGATAGCAGATGGGGTTATGCCATCTAACGAGGGGCGCGGATATGTGCTTAGAAGGCTGCTGAGAAGAGCCGCTCGGCAAGGAAAACTTTTGGGAATAGATAAACCGTTTTTGTTTGAAATTTGTGACACCGTTATAAACGAAAACAAAGAAGTTTACCCTGAACTTCTACAGAAGAGAGACTTCATAAAAACATTGGTGAAAAAGGAAGAGGAAAGCTTCTCCAAAACAATCGATCAAGGTTTAGCGCTACTGAATGAGGCTATTAAAAAATCTAACAACAAAGTCCTTTCAGGCGATGAGGCGTTTAAGTTAAATGACACTTATGGCTTTCCTATCGATTTAACTAAAGAGATATTGTCGGAAAAAGGCATGACAGTAGATGAGAAAAGGTTCAACGAATTGCTGTCAGAGCAAAAAGTACGTGCAAGAAACGCTAGACTTAATGCCGGAGCTGATGCATGGAAGTCTGAAAGCAATTTTTGTCAAGGCGTGCCCAAAACTATCTTTTGCGGCTACGACCAGTTAGAAGTAAAAGCAAAAGTTCTAAAAGTAGTAAAATCTTCAGACAACAAGTACATAAACGTCATTCTTGATAAGACACCTTTTTATGCTCAAAGTGGCGGACAAGTTGGTGATATTGGCGTTTTAGAAAACGAAAACTTAAAACTTAAAGTAAATAACACAATCAAAAATACATCTGGTATTTTTATTCATGAAACTGAAATTATATCTGGTAATGTCTCTGACGGCGATGAACTTTTCGCTAAGGTCGATAAAAATTTTAGAAACGCTGTTGCCAGAAACCACTCAGGCGCTCATTTATTGCAGGCTGCTTTAAGGGCAGTTTTGGGTAACCATGTGGAGCAAGCTGGACAGCTAGTAAATGAAAAGCAAATCAGGTTTGATTTCACACATTTTTCCGCTTTGACCAGAGATGAGTTAGACCAAATGGAAAATCTGGTAAATGAGAAAATACTTTCAGGCTTGGCGGGGAAAATCGAAGAAATGCCTATAACTAAAGCCAAAGAAATGGGGGCTATAGCGCTATTTAACGAAAAATACGGCGATGTCGTTAGAGTGGTAAGTTTTGGTGACTTTTCGATTGAACTTTGCGGTGGAACTCATGTGGATAATACAGCAAAATTGGGGTTATTCAAAATATTATCCGAAAGCTCTGTGGCTTCAGGAGTTAGAAGAATCGAAGCTGTTACAGGTCTAGGCGTGCTAGATTTATTGAATAAAAATATTTCTATTATTGAAGATTGTGCAAAAACTTTAAAAATATCTGACTCTAAAAATTTATATTCAGCTTGTGAAAAGATGGTAAATGAATTCAAAGAAAAAAATGCTCTGATAAATGAATTAGAGCTGAAAATCGCTAAGTCCAAAGTTAAAGATTTGCTATCAACGAAAAAAGACGTAAATGGAGTAAGTGTCTTCTATGCAAAATTAAGCAACTCATCCGCTAAGGAGTTAAGAACTATTTGCGATGAAGTGAAAAATAACGTTGATGGATGCGTGATCGTGCTGATAGGTATAGAACAAAACAAGGTCGTCATGCTAACAAGCGTAGATTCAAAGGCTCAAAAATATAATTTAAGTGCCGGAAATATCGTCAAAAAATTGGCTGCATTTGCTGACGGAAACGGTGGCGGTAAGTCCGATTTCGCAATGGCTGGAATTAAAAATATTGCAAAAATAGATTTAGTTCTCGATAACGTCACTAACGTTATTGAAAGTGAGTTTAGATAGAGGACAACAGTAAGGCGCCACGCGCCGTCCAATAAATTTTAAAATTTATTGGACTAGATTAAAATCGCATGCGTAGCTACGATTTTATCTCCATAAAAAATAATATTTTTTATGGGTGCGTGGCGCGCTGCACAAGTTAAAAATTTTCATAAATTCAAGGAGAGATAAAAATGGATTGTATATTTTGCAAAATAGCCCTTGGTGAAATCAGTTCACAAAAAGTGTATGAAGATGAAAAAATTCTCGCTTTTAATGACCTCAACCCCATTGCTCCTGTTCATATACTGATTATTCCCAAAGAGCATATATCGTCGGCAGATGAACTAAACGAAAAAAACTCAAATATTGTAGGGTACATTTTCGAAGTTGCCTCAAAAATAGCAAAAGATAAAAAATTGGACGGGTACCGTATAATCAACAACTGCGGCAAAGATGGTGGTCAGAGTGTAAATCATCTGCATTTTCACTTGCTTGGAGGGAAAAAGTTAGACTGGACAAAATTATAATTTAAAAGGGAGCAAATAATGAAAAGACCATTTGAAACAATAGGTTTTTCTTATTTATTCGCACAAATAATCGCTCTTTTCTGTTCTATAAAATTAAATTATATACTATTAGTAACTTTTGTTTTATTATTTACAGTATCTTTATTCTTTAAAAAATTAAGAAAAGAAAAAACTTTACCAATTGTATTTTTAACATTTATATTCTCTATAGGTATATTTGTTTTATACAATAGCATAAAGTTAGAGCCTACAAAAATCTTAACCGACAAGGATGCAGTCATAACAGGAACTATATGCGACATTCCGTATAAATCCAACGGAAAATTCTATTACATAATAAAAACTGAAAAAATAGAAATTGATGGAATTGATGACGTACCACAAAACGTGAAAATGAGAATGACCGTATCTAAGCCGTTTAATCTTGACGTATACGATAAAATTTGCGGTAAAGTACATATCTTTATACAAGACGATGAGCTTGGACTCTCTTCTAAAAATTATTATGCCTCTAAAGGGGTACAAGCCTTTTCTTATCTCTATGAGTACGAAGATTACAGTGAAATTGAAACCACCAATAAGCCCATCTATTACTACTGTTTGAAAACAAAAGAAGCTTTGAACTCTTCTATACGTTTTTTAATCTTAAGCAAAAACTACGGTATAGCCAGCGCGTTGTTAATTGGCGACCAGCATTACGTAGATGTTCAAGTAAAGTCCGATTTTAGAGATACCGGTATATCCCATTTGTTGGCTATATCTGGAATGCACACAGCAGTCATAGCAGAATTATTAATGTTAATTTTCTTATCTCTAAAATTTCCAAAAAAGCTATCTTATTTGCTGTCATGTTTTGGAATAGTTTTTTTCATGAGTATAACAGGGTTCACTCCGTCTATAGTGCGGGCCGGAGTTATGATAATTATTTATAATTTAGGAAAATGTCTGCGCCTTAAAGCCGATTCATTGAATTCACTCGGTTTTGCTGTTTTGTTAATTGCTGCTACAAATCCTCTTGCCTGCGGTGATGTAGGATTTTTGCTATCAATCAGCGCCACTTTAGGCATCATTTTATTTTCAAATAAACTCAGCTCATATGCTGATTCCATGGTCTCTAAGCTCAAAAACACTAACTTGAAAAAAGTGTTAAAGTTAATAATTTCACCTATATGCGTTACAATCAGCGCAACAGTGTTCACCTTACCCATAACCATGCTATATTTCAAGCAAATTTCACTCGTTTGTATCTTGGCTAACTTACTTGTTGCATTTCCATCAACAATATTCATAGTTACTATGTTGCTTGCCGCTATTTCGAATTTTATTTGGTTTTTAAAGTTCATAACAATGCCTCTGGCTTTAGTTTCAAACATTTTGCTAAATTACATGACATTCGTGGCAAACATTCTCGCTAAAATTCCTCTTTCCAGCGTCTCTACAAGCTATGCTTTCGTCTCATTTTGGGTTGCTAGTACCATTGTGTTAATAGTCGCTGCATTGATCATGCAGTGCCGATTTGCCGAAATGAAAGTAGTTGCGCTTTTGTCTGTTATTTTGCTTTTCACAGGAATTTTATCTTACCAAGTATGTCAACGTGATATAACAAGCTTAGTTATTTCTGACGTTGGCGATGGTTGCTCTTTGCTTCTAAAGAAAAATAATCATGCTGTAGTTTTATCTTGCGGTGGAGATACTATAAGATACAATAAGTTTAAAAATTTATTAAATTCACTAAATGTAGATAAGTTAGACTATGTAGTTCTAAGTGATTTCAGCGATTCTGGTGCCATGTATGCCAAAGATTTAATAAATGAATTCTCGCCTCATTACATAATTTTACCCGACAGGGACGATATAGACGATAAACTAAATCGTTCTATAAGTGATGACAAAAAGGCTGTCTATTTCAATGAAAAAGCCACATTGGCTCCTTGGAAAGGCGTAAGCATAGATATAGTAAATACGGACGAGCAAAGCTTTCTGTATCTTACCATTAACAGTGTAAATTTGTTAGTTTGCCCTGCTAGAGTAAATGCCAGCTATATCCCAAAAGAATACAGAAACTGTCACATTTTTATTGAAGGCAAAATTCCAGAAAATATGAATTTAATTAACTCTAATTACGCCATCATGTCCAACAGTGAAAATGTAGCCAATGTAAATATACAAAAAGTAGCTTCATTTGATAAAGTACCAATAGTAACAGCAAATATGGGGAATTTGATAATTGAGTTTCCTAAAAATAAAGAAATTAAAATAAAAAGAAATAGGTAGCACCATACTTAAAAATTCAATAAGGAGTAACATTATGGCAAGCTTGACAGAAAATGAATTGAAATCTCAAATAAAATCCTGTAAATTAAATAATCTATATTTACTTTACGGTGAGGAAAAATATTTAATTTCCCACTATACGAACAAGCTCATCGATGTTGCATTAGATGGCACAATCAATGACTTTAACTTCAAAAAATTTAAGACCAGTGACATGTCTGTCGATTCTCTAGAAGAGTCTATTGAAGTGCTTCCTTTCCTCAGCAGTAAAAAATGCGTTGTGGTGTCTGATTTAGAAATTGAAAAATTTAACGTTACTGAAATAAAAAAATTAAAAGAAATTGTCTCTAAAATTCCTGAAACGACAATACTTATTATAAGCCAAAGTAATATCGACGCTAGTATTTATAAGTCTAGCAAATGGAATAACTTTATAAAGCTGGTTGAAAAACATGGCAATGCCGTTAATTTTAAAAAACTTTCTCGATTGTCTTTAGAAAAACAAATAATAAATTGGGCAAAAAAATTAACCCTAAATATTTCTCAAAATAGTATAGAAAAGCTCATAGAGTATTGCGGTGACGATCTATTAAATTTGCGGTCAGAACTTGAAAAATTAAGTGCGTTTGTAGACAACAGAGAAATAACAGAGGATGATATTGAACTTTTAGTGAGTAAAAAAGCTGAAGCAAATGTTTTTGATTTAACAAAAGCCGTTAGTCAGAATAATTACGATAGAGCCTTGAAAATTTTACATGTATTACTGGAGAAAAAAGAAGAACCTGTAGCTATTTTGAGCCTTTTAGCCAGCAACTACATTGATATGTACAGAGTGAAAGTAGCAAAAAATTCAGGTGTACCTACAAATCAAATTGCTGAGCTGTTTGACTACAAGCGAAAGGAATTTCGATTGAATTTGGCAAGTAAGACTTGTGATAATTATTCTTTAAAAGATTTAAGAAAATATATATCTTTCTTAAAAGAGATTGATTTGAAGTTAAAAAGCTCTAAAGATGATAATAAAATTTTGCTAGAAGAATTACTGGTTAAACTTTCACCACAATTTTCAAAGTAAGTTAATGCAAAAAAGCTATGTAAAATGTCTCTCTGCACTTCACATAGCTTTTTATTATTTATTTTCTTCCAAGCACCTTGCTATCTCCGCTAAATCTTCATCATTGTAAAATTCAATTTGAAGTATTCCTTTGTTTTTAGAAGAATTAATAACTTTTACTTTTCTTCCCAAAAATTGTTTCAACGACAGTTCTACTTCATCAAAAAACGGATTTCTATCTAATTTTTTTTTGCTTTTTTTCTTAACTTTATCTTCATTTAATGCTTTACAAAATTTTTCAGTTTCGCGTACAGATAGTTCTTTTTCAACTATTAATTTTGAAACTTTCTCAATATCATTGTCGTCTTTCAAAGACAAAAGAGCCTTTGCATGACCTCCACTTAGAAGTCCCTTGGAGATCATATCTACTACATTTTCAGGTAAAGTTAATATTCTCAAAGAATTGGCTATTGAAGATCTCGATTTGCCCATCGACTTTGCTATCTCTTCTTGCGTCATGTTATACGTTTCCATCAAAGATTTATAACCTTGTGCTTCTTCTACTGCGGACAAATCCTCGCGTTGTAAATTTTCAATCAATGCGATTTCCATTACTTCATTATCTGTCAGTTCTCTTATCACAACCGGAACTTCCTGCAATCCCGCCATGCGAGATGCCCTCCACCTGCGTTCACCAGCCACTATTTGATAAAAGTCTGTACCAACAGGTCTAACCAATAAAGGTTGCAAAACGCCATGTTGAGCTATAGAATCCGCAAGTTCCGCCAAGGCCTCTTCATCAAAGTCTCTACGCGGTTGATCTCTATTAGGCTCAATATCTGAAATTTTTAAGTAAGTTGTATTTTTATTTTCCGTATCATTTTCTATGAAAATCGCACTTAAACCTTTTCCAAGTCCACTCTGCTTTTTAGCCATTTTTTCCTCCTTTTTAATTATCTTTTTTCTTATGCTTTTTAATGAGTTCTTTTGCTAAATCATTGTAAGCTCTAGAACCTTTGCAATACTTGTCAAAATACATAACAGGTTTGCCAAAACTAGGTGCTTCTGATAACCTCACAGTTCTAGGAATTGTTGTTTTAAAGACTTGATTTTTAAAAAAGTTTTTCACTTCATCTACAACTTGTAACGTTAATTTCAATCGTTTATCGTACATGGTCAATAAAACGCCTTCCATTTCAAGTTTTTCGTTGTATTGTCTTTTTACCCTACGAACTGTGCTCATAAGTTGAGACAACCCTTCTAAAGCATAAAACTCACATTGAATTGGAACTATTATACTGTCGCACAAACTCAAAACGTTTGTAGTTATAAGCCCAAGAGATGGTGGACAATCCACAAAAATATAATCAAACATATACATTACTGGCAAAATTGATTCTTTTAGTGAATATTCTCTATTTTCAATATTTGCTAGTTCCAACTCTGCTCCAGATAAAGCTACATTTGAAGGTATAACTGATAAATTTTTAAATGGAGTTTTTATTATTGCTTCTTCAGCTCTTATTTTTTTTATTAATACATCATAAATTGAAAATTTAATTTTCCTTTTATCCAAGCCAACTCCACTAGTTGTGTTCCCTTGTGGATCCATGTCTATTAAAAGTACTTTTTTGTTACTATTAGCTACTGCTGCAGATAAATTTACAGCCGTTGTGGTTTTTCCTACACCACCCTTTTGGTTAGTTATAGCTATAATTTTTTCCACTTAAGCACCTCCCTTATTTAACGCGTTAATTAATTATACCATAGAAAAATCATTTTGTATATATCATTTACAAAATGTTTCACGTGGAACATTTTGTTTTAACTCCTATTATTAAGCCATTTTCACATTAAATCAAAGTGGCTTTTTTGTTATTTTAGAGCTAGCTCTAGGATATTCAATTTTTGTGTTTTTTATTTTTTGTATTGCAACAACAGCTCTGTAATTATTTTTAGGTAAGTTAAATGATTTTACTTCAATTACCTGACAGCCTAATAAATTTATAGCATTATTCGAGCAACTTAATTCTTCGTATACTTTGTTTCCTTTCATAGCTACAAAAATTCCACCTTTTTTCAAAAAAGGTGTACAATATTCCACTAATATGTTTAATGGAGCTACAGCCCGAGAAGTTACAAAATCAAATTTTTCTCTATAATTTTTATCCCTTGAAATAAGCTCAGCCCTAGAGTTAATTAAATCCACTTCTATATTATTTAAATATAAATTCAAATCTTGTAAGAATGTTATCTTTTTCTTTACACTGTCTAATAAGGTTACTGTTAAATCTGGTCTACATATTTTTATAGGCATTCCAGGAAAACCTGCACCTGTACCAACATCTATTAATTTTGAATCTTTAGGTACTTCACATGCATTCAAAACACTTAAACTGTCAATAAAATGTTTAATGATTATATCATCAACATCAGTGATTGCAGTCAAATTAATTTTTTTATTCCATTCTAATAGTTGATTCGTATATTTAAAAAATAAACCTATTTTTTCATCATTTAAATTAAAATTCATTTCACAGTTATCAACAAGTTTGTAAAACTTTCGTTTAAACTTTTCTTCGCTTACTATACCATCAGTCAAGTTATCACACATAACAAGTCACCTCATACTTTATTGTTTTTGGATAGCCATATCAATAAAACACTTATGTCCGCAGGACTAACACCAGATATTCTACTCGCTTGACCTATATTTTCTGGCTTAACTTTGTTTAACTTTTCTATAGCTTCTAGCCTAAGTCCATGTATGTTCGAATATTCCAAATCTAACGGCAACTTTTTCACTTCTAATCTTCTCATTTCATTGATTTGATTGTTCTGCTTTTTTATATATCCTTCATATTTTATTTCAGTTTCAATTTGTTCAAAAAAATCTTTTTCTAAATTTGGTCTCTCTACATCTAAATCAGCCAAACAATCATAATTTATTTGAGGTCTTTTTAATAAATTATACAGGCTTATACCTGTGGAAATTGCAGATGTTCCACGTGGAACAATTATATCATTTAACTTTTTATTCGGCGGTATTATCGTGTTTTTCAATCTTTTGAATTCTTCTTTTTTTAAATTTTCCTTCCATTTGAATTTTTCAAATCTTTTTTCACTTATAAGTCCTAATTTATATCCTAATGGAGTTAGCCTTTCATCTGCATTATCTTGCCTCAAAATTAATCTGTACTCTGATCTAGATGTCATCATCCTGTACGGATCTGTTACTCCTTTTGTAACCAAATCATCAATTAAAGTTCCTATATATGAGCTCGCCCTGCTTAGTATTACTTTTTCCTTTTTTTGTGCTTTTAATGCTGCATTTATTCCCGCCACAAGTCCTTGAGCTGCAGCTTCTTCATAACCTGAACTTCCATTAAACTGGCCTGCACCAAATAGACCTGGGAAATCTTTAAATTCCAGTGACAAATCCATAGACTGCGGATCCACACAGTCATATTCTATTGCGTAAGCTGTTCTTGTTATCAATACGTTCTCAAGACCTTTTATACTTTTATAAAATTGAATTTGAACCTCTTCTGGTAAACTGGAAGAAAGCCCTTGCAAATACATTTCCTGTGTATTTTCTCCACAAGGCTCTACAAAAAGTTGATGCCTCCCCTTATCTTTGAATCTAACTATTTTATCTTCTATACTTGGGCAATATCTAGGTCCAACGCCTTCTATTTTTCCTGAATACATTGGTGATCGGTGAATATTATCTAGTATTATTTTCTTTGTATCCTCATTCGTCCATGATATGTAACATTTTATTTTATTTTCTAGTTTTCCTTCTGTTTCGTAAGAAAAAGGTACAATTTCTTCATCACCCAGCTGCTCTTCTAAACAATCAAAATTTATGCTTGATTTCAGCACTCTCGCAGGCGTTCCTGTTTTAAACCTTCTTAGAGGCAAACCTAATCTTTTCAACGAATCAGATAAAAAACTCGAAGGAAAAAGCCCATCAGGCCCACTTTCATAGGAGACTTCTCCTATGAAAATCTTTGCATTTAAATATGTACCAGACGCCACAACCAAGCATTTTGTTTCATAACTGGCTTCATTTCTAGTTACTACCTGCCACAATTCTTCATTTAATTTTTTTATATCAGTTATCTCAGCTTGTCTCAAATCCAAATTTTCCTGTAATTCTAGTTTATTTTTCATTACAACCTTATATTTTTCTCGATCTATTTGCGCACGCAAAGAATGCACGGCTGGACCTTTTCCTCTATTTAGCATTCTGCTTTGCAAGCAGCATTCGTCTGCTGTTTTGCCCATTTCTCCGCCAAGAGCATCTATTTCCCTGACCAAGTGCCCCTTTGCGGTCCCTCCTATAGAAGGGTTACATGGACAATTTCCCACAGAGTCCATGTTTATTGTAAATACCGCAGTTTTGGCACCCAAACGAGCCGAAGCTAGTCCTGCTTCTATTCCCGCATGCCCTGCGCCAATAACTATCACATCATAACTTCCCGCTTTGTACAACATCTTCAACTCCTTTTTATATCATTTCCCAACGCAAAACTTAGAAAAAACTTCATTGGTAACGGATTCGGTTACTTTTTCGCCTGTCAGCTTTAACAAATCTCCTATCGCATCTTCAATCAACACCGTGATGGCATCTAAGGTAAAACCATCTTGCAAGGCATTCATCGCATCAATCACATTACTAAGTGCAGATTTAACGTCCATAAATTGTCTTTGATTCGATATCATGCCTTCATTTGGATTTATTTTTTCAGCCTGAACAATCTGCGAAATTTCCTTTTTTAAATTTTCAAAACCTTCCCCCGATTCCGCAGACAAATATACCGTCCTGCCTATTTTATTTAAAACTTCATTGCAGACAAACTTTCTCTCAAGGTCTGATTTATTAAAAATGGCAATAGTATTGGTATTAGCTAACTTTAAAAGTTCTATATCTTCCATAGAAATTTCCCTAGATAAATCAAAAATCATCAAAACCAAATCTGCACTTTCTGTTTTGTTTTTCGCTCTTTCTACACCTATTTTTTCTACTATATCGTCAGTTTCCCTGATCCCCGCCGTATCCGCTATTTTTAAGACAAAGTCCCCAAAAGTAACAGTTTCCTCCACTACGTCCCTGGTAGTTCCAGGTATGTTTGTCACTATACTACGTGCTGTGCCAGATAAAAAGTTCATTATCGTAGATTTGCCCACATTCGGCTTGCCCACTATGACTGTATCTATGCCTTCTCTAACTAATTTTCCGTCATTATAATTGTTTAAAAGCCATTCCAATTTTTCTTTCACTTTACAAAGGCTCTTGCCTAAACTTTCATCACTCAACTCAGGTATGTCCTCGTCGGGATAATCTGAAAATACAGATAAATGCGCCGCTAAATTCAACAATTCATCTTTTATAGAAGCAATTCTTTTGCTAAGTGCTCCATCTCGCATTGCCAAAGCCGCTCTAGATGCCTGTTTCCCTTGAGCACTTATGATGTCCATCACAGCCTCTGCTTCTGTTAAATCAAGTTTACCATTCAAAAAAGCTCTTTGAGTAAATTCACCAGGAGAAGCTAGCACTGCACCGTTATCTAAAACCAGCTTCAATATCTGCTCCGTCACAAATATGCCACCATGGCATTGAATCTCTACTACATCCTCTCCTGTGTAGCTTTTTGGCGCTTTAAAAACAAGCGTTATGACTTCATCTACGCACTCTTCGCCATCATAAACTCGCCCATATAAAGCGTTATATCCGCTTAAATCTTTCACTTTCTTCCCGCTTGCCGACTTAAACACTCTGTCAGCTATTTGCACAGCCTCATCGCCGGAAATCCTAATGACACCTATACCAGCCTGTCCCCTCGCGGTGGCTATTGCAGCTATTGTTTTATTTTCCATTGCCCACGTTCCTTTCTCAACATCTGTTCTACTTTTTGTTGAAACCTTAAATAACTAAAAAACCTCGAACCCACTATATGATTCGGGGATTTCGAGGATTTGATTAAATTAAATGTTTACCTTTCCATACAATGGTATATCTTTTTCATTTATTTCTATGTCAGTTTCTTTAACCTCTTCTGGCGTATTTGGTTTGTTTTCTGGTTCTTTTGGATTTTCTTCATCTGATTTTAGCTTCAAGCCATATTGTTCAACTATGGCTTCTAAATCTGCTTTGGCTAATTTCTTTATATCTTCATCCGAGTCAATATATTTATAATCATTTCCTTTTATAAAACAGTGTTCAACTAATATTGTAGGTATTCCTTCGCCATTTTGTACATTTGCAGATGTGCTTGCAGGTACTTCTACTTTTTCTCCATTTTGTAATACTGTAACTATCCCATCGTCAATCATCGTTCCTCTCATTGCATATCTAATAATTCCCATGTAGTCCGCCCTTGTACCATCTGAATAAACATCTGTTGTATCTGTTGGAATAAGCTTAGTTAAAACACCTCTATTAGCAATTCCTATTGAAGATAAATTCTTTAATATTCTATTTGCAAGTTCTGTGGTTTTTTTATTGTATTTTTCTTGTGATGTATTTGCACTTACATATATTTCTGCACCATTTCCTTCTGAAGTTTCTGAACTATTGGTATGTATGCTTACTAATAAATCTGCTTTTTTGTTTCTTGCAATCATTGATCTTTCAAATATAGTTAATTCTCCACTACTTAAGCCATTATGTGTAAGAATTACTTCAACACCTTCGTATTCTTCTAAATACTCTTTTAGATATCTTGCAATTTTTAAATTTACATCACTTTCATATGTACTTCCATTAACGGCTCCAGGGTCTTGCCCACCATGCCCTGGATCTAATACTATAGTCATTGCCTGAACTACACTTGTACTACATAAAGTAATTAAAAAAATCATTGTCACTATTATTAGTTTGCTATTTTTTAACATTTTTTCTCCTTCTTTATTTTTTTACTAAATATTATGCTTTTAAATTTATATTATTAAGCCTAAATATTAATACTTGTTTTTCCTAAACTATATTTTAAAACAAGCAGTGCATCTACCGCTATTATTTTGCCATCTTTTCTGACATCTGCCGCCTGAAAATACGCTCCCTCTAGTTTTTTCTCATCAATACTGTGCTTTAATATTGCTAAAGAATCCGTAGCTAGGAGTTTCCCATCTCCATTTACATCTCTTGCTTTTATTAATGTATATGTTTTTTTCTACAGTTTTATTATCTTCTTTTAATACATTTAATTTACAACCAGTGCAAACTGTTTTATTTTCCTTAGAAATTTCTTTTACCGATGAGTCTACTATTTTATAATTCGATATTTCAAGCTCCTCTATAACTTTGCCAATTTCTACTGATGGAGTTACTGTAATCGTTTTATTTGTTTCATCTATAAGTACCGTTTCTTCTTGTTTTTCCATTTTATCACTTTTATATGGCTTCATATCATCACTTTCTACATATACATTCCATCCATTTTCAAGCATAACTCTGTCCCAATATATTCCGTCTGAAAAATCACATTTTCTATTTATCATAACTACTATTTCATCTTTTTGTATAGAATACACAACAGGACTATCAAATTTCACATCATCTCTTGCTCCTGTTTCTTTTATAACATCTGCGTAATATAATTCTCCATCTTGTATTGTATATTTTGTTGGTTTTTTATAACATTCCTCCATATTTTCATATACTGGTATAATAAAATTTAAAGTTGCATATATGTTTCCATTTTGCACATAAGTATTATACACTGATGAACTTTGGCTATATGGATCCATTATGTTTGTCATATATTTATGAGAATAGAAAGATGCATCATTCACAGTATTTGTTTCACCAGTTTTTAATATCTTGTCTCCAACTACATCATACTTGAAAAAATAAGATGTATTTTGCCCTTGATTAATATATGTTGTTCCTATTAACTCTGCTCCGCCTAATATTGCTTTATATGGATTATCCCAGCCTTTTTCTTTAGCAAAGCTTAGACCATTTGCAATTGGATCACCTGTATCATGTGTACCATAGTTAAAAAAGTTATAATAATTCTCATAACCTGGATATGTTCCTGAAACAGATGGGCTTCCTTGTGAACCAACTTCTTGAACAATCTTTGACTTAATATGAAACGGACTAATATTAGTCTTTTGAGCAACTTCCATTATAATATCAGCATATGTTCTAGTTACATTTTGTTTTTTTTCATCATCATAGTATGTAACAGAATTATTAAGGAAAGTATTCTTAATAGAAATTTGCACACCTTCTAATGTATGTATTTCCGTGTTAAATGAAAGTTCTTCAAACTGAAAAATATTAACTTCATTTAAAAAATTTCTAGGATCTATAAAATATTCTACAATCTCTTTTGATGCACATGACCAACCATTGCTTTCCCCGCATGTATTACATTTCCATAAATCTGGCGAATATGATGGGACAACACTTCTTCTATGCAATACTTCACCAGTTTCATTTTTTATCAATTCATTCCAATCTATTCCCGTATAATATGCTTCAAAATTCCAATTAGGATGTAATTCATTTAACTTTTTTAATTTGTCTTGATAATTCTCTGGAAAATTTTCAATTCCCGATTTTATTTCTTGCTTTATATCCGCACCTAGTGAAATACCTGGCAGTATATATATATAATTGTCATTAAAATAATAGAACTTAATACTTTAATTAAAATCTTATGTTTTCTCACAAAATCTCCTCCTTTGTTATTGCATATTCTGTCATATTTTATCTGGATATACTATATATGATAAAAAAATGTTCGTCAATAATAAAAGCAAAAAAAAATCATAATTTTTATGTATTCAATAAACTATTTAATTTCGTCATAAATTATGTTAAAATATTGATTATAAAAATTAAGGAGGATATAATTTATGAAAGTGCCAGAATTGCTAGCTCCAGTTGGGGACTTTGATTGTCTAGTTGCCACTGTTCAAAATGGTGAAGACAGTGTTTATTTTGGTTCTTATTGCTTTAATGCAAGAGCTTCTGCTACGAATTTTGACATGTATAGTATTGAAAAAGCAATCGGTTATGCAAAACTTCGTAATGTTAAAACGCATCTAACTTTAAATACACTTATAAAAGAAGGAGAATTCATCCAAGCTGTTAATGTTGCAAATCAAATTTATTCTTATGCTGTTGATGCTTTAATTGTTCAAGATTTAGGGCTAGCACGTTTCTTAATAAAAAATTTTCCTGATTTACCCATTCATGCTAGTACACAACAAATGACAATACATAATTTGCAAGGTGCATTGGCTCTTCAAAACCTTGGCTTCAAACGTGTTGTTCTAGCTCGAGAAGTCCCTATCCCTGAGATTAAAAAGATATGCAAAAATACTAATCTTGAAATTGAAACTTTTTTGCATGGTGCCCTTTGCATCTCCTATTCAGTCCAATGTCTTTTTTCAAGTTTAATTGGTGGACGTTCCGGTAATCGTGGAAAATGTGCGCAAGCATTCAGACTTCCTTATGAATTATTAAAAGCCTCTAAAGTTGTAGAGAAAGGTTATTTACTAAGTCCTAAGGATGTTTGTAGTGTTTCTGTTCTTCCACAATTGGTTAATTGTGGCGCTGATTGTTTTAAAATAGAAGGTAGAATGAAGTCCCCTGAATATGTAGCAACAGTTACTAATATATACAGAAAATACATTGATTTAGCATATTCAAAAAATGATTTTAATATTAACATAGAAGATAAAAAGACTTTACTTCAGGCTTTTAATAGAGGTAACTTTTCTAGTGGTCATTTGGACAGTTCTGAAAATAGAAATCTTGTTTTCAAAGAAAAACCTAATAATATGGGATTATTTATTGGCATTATTCAAAAATACAATCCTAATAAAGGACATATTACTTTAAAAATACAAGAAAAGTTAAATATTGGAGATACAATTTCAGTAGGAAATGAAAATGGTAGTTATAAAATTTCCGAATTGATGAATAAGAATACTAATTTAAAAGAAACTCAAGTTGGTCAGACAGTTACTATTGGTCGTATGAAAGGAAATATCAAAGTTGGTGATAAAGTTTATAGACTAAGTTCGAAAGAATTAACTACTATTGCTAAAGAAAGTTATAAAAAAGAAGTTAAGAAAACAGCTTTAAACTGTACAGTTTCTATAAAGAAGAACACACCTATATCCATAAATATAAAATCCTATACTAAAAACGGAATATACAAAAACTTAGATATTTCATGTAAATTAGATTATATACCTGAAATTGCTCAAAATAGACCACTTGATAAAGCAACAATTATTAAGCAAATATCTAAAACAACTGACACACCATATTATTTTAAAAATATTAATATAGATTTAGATAAAAATTTATTTTTACCTAAAATTAGTATTTTAAACGAATTACGTAGAACGGCTCTTTCAAATGTAGAAAATTTTGCTATATCTAAAATACATAGGCAATTACCTGAAAGTTTTGTAGATTATATTAGTAAAGAAACTGATTCTACTACTTTAAATAACATGAGAAATTTTAATAACACAAAAATTAATTCTAATGCAACACCTAAAGTTTCATTACTTTTAAATGTTTTACATAGTGACTGGAATTACAATAAACTTGAAAATATTGACAGTATCTATATTCCTTTAAAATATTTCACAAGTAAAAAATATTCTCCTGTGCTAAAAATCATTAGTAAAAAATTTGATACTTATATTTATATGCCAACAATTATAAAAAGTAATTATGAAAATTTATTTTTAGCTAATGCTGAAGAAGCTGTAGAAAAATACAATATTCAAGGTTTTGTAATTTCTAATATTGGGAATCTCAATTTACTACACAGTTTGTTTAATAATTTAGATGAATATTATAAAGTAATAGCGAATTATACTTTTAATGTATATAATTCTGAAACTGTCTTAGAATTAAAAAAACTTGGAATAAGTTCATTTACATTATCACCAGAATTAGACAAACAAACTATTACAAGTTTATGTAACTATAATTATTTGCAAAAAGAACTAATTGTTTATGGTAAGGTTCCTTTACTTAATATAAATTATTGTTTATTACGGTGAATCTAATAAATGTTATCCTTCTTGTACAGCAAAATGTAGAAGTACTAATACTTATTATTTAAAAGACAGGTTAAATATGAATTTTGAAATTTTACCTGATAATATTCAAACTGTTACTACTATTTATAATAGCAAAATAACTTCTATACCTGGTAAAATATTTAATGTAGATTCTGTAAGAATTGATATTTTACACGAATCTATTCCGGAAATTAATGCTATTACTACTGTTGTAAGAGATGGAAAACGTATTGAAGGTAAAGATTATACTTCTGGGAATTTAAATAAAGAAATTTAACAGTTGACAAATTTTTACAATTAATTTAATATGTATATTCCAACTTGCTAAGTGGCATGGAGGAGATTACTTTTTTGAAAAGTTTCATAAAACTGCTAGCATTATATATAGTTTACTTAATTGTAAAAAATTTTGATGATTAGCAAAAGAAAAGACTAGGTTCCATCAAACCTAGTCTTCTAAGTTACTTTTTGAAAAGTTTTTTGCAATTGCTATAGTTATATTAGCATA
>OLPF01001320.1_pt1 | contig 21263 bp, 20 predicted proteins | sample 1673121 | NCBI WGS metagenome assembly OLPF01 (sample SAMEA3136756, study PRJEB25190) | human gut metagenome
AGAGGCAGGCAATGTAATAGGATTCTGTTTTACTGTACCATCTTCAACTACGGTCTTAGTTGCAGCTATACCTACTGTGGTTTCATTAGGTGTTACTGCACCAAGGGCAAAGTTAGCAGTAGAGATTCTATCCAATTCTACCTTATCTTTCGCAGTCATAGTACCGGCCTTAGTAGCAGATGCCTGAGGCAAATCGAAGGTTTCTGTGGTATCGGCATTCAAACCGTTATCCTTAGTTACCGTTACCGTTACTTTATTAGCATCTGAAGCTGCAGAGATATCCGTCAGAGAATTGGGGTCTAATCCATCTAACTTAACCTTGTCTGCTGCAGACATAACTCCTGCAAGAGTTTGAGTTACCGGGAGTAAGTTCTTGGTAGCTTCTACTTCTTCACCATATTGATTATTTAAATTATCCTTGGTTGAAGTCTTTACCTTGAAAGAAAGTTGGGTATCCGTTCTTGTTACAGCACTAACATCAGTAACCATGGTGTCCGGCAAAGCATCGGAAGTACCTTCTTCAGCTTCCAATCTTTCTTCATGGTCATCGGTAATAACCGTAAATTTATTATCTAATGCCGTATCAGCATCTGTTCTGTCCTGAATTTCTTTATCGATACGTTTACCCAGAGCATTATCAGCAGCAACCCTTGCAGCTTCTTCAGCATCGATATTATCCTGGAGAACTTTATCTGCAGCTTTTCTTTCCTCTCTTTCTGTGTTGAGGTCAGAGGTATTCTGGTTAATCTTTGCTTCCAATCGAATATCCTCAGCTTTACGAGCAGCGATTTCGTTATTAAGCAAATCAGTAATTGCAGTATAACCACCATTACTATTATCTTGAATACCCTGGATTAATTCCAGGTTACGTTGGATATTAGCAGTATTCTGTGTTACCAGGGCATTAGTAGCATTCAGTGAAGTTAACAGTTCAGTCCGTGTTTCACTTACAAAAGTTCTCAACTCATTTACCGTAGTAGTAAGTGTAGTACTTAAGTTAGTGAAAGACTGTTGTAGGGTATTATCCCCTTGTTCACGCAGATTCTTTTCGGCAGTAAGCTTATTCTCCAACTCGGTAAGCTTAGCAGTCATTGTAGTTGCAAAGTTGGGGTCATCTCCAAGAGCCTTAGCAATCTCTGCCAAAGTGTCAAGTACTTCTGGAGCAGAGCCAATAATTTTTTGAATTGCTGCCTCTACTTGTTCAGCACTCTGGAAACCTGAATCGTTTAACAACTCAGATACCTTTGTGATATAGTTAGCATGTTCCTCAATGCCATCCAACTTAGCAAAGAGTAAATCAGTAAAGTCATTTGAAGAAAGTACCTTACCGTCTACCTTATCTACCTTCTTAGAATCTAAGGCTTGGTAAGCAGCAATTCTGTCTGCCTTCTCTTGAGCCAAAGCATTATTGATAAGGGTATCTTGGTTAGCTCTTTCTGTAGCTTCCTTACCGATGTTATTCTGTAATTCAGTATCACCAGCTAATCGGTCATTCTTTTCGGTAAGGATATCTTTGTTGATACCAGCCATATCATCTTTATAATTCTGAAGGTTGGTATCAATCTTGGTCTCAAGAGAAGTCTCTTTGGCAATTGCTCGGTCTTTCTCTGCATTAATAGCAGTAGTATTAGCATTTACCTTTGCTTTTAATTCATTCATAGCATCGGTATTACCTGCCTCTAGAGAATCAATACGAACTCCCAAAGCATTATCACCGGCAATACGATTTTCCTTTTCTTGTTCAAGCTTAGTGTTAAGATTAGCCACCTTGGATTCCAAAGCCTGCTTAGTATTATCCAACTTAGCAGTGAACTCAGTACTCAAGGCTTTATCAGCTGCAGTACGGTCTGCTACTTCTTTATCAAGGTTTACTTGGAGAACCTTGTCAGCAGCAGTCCTTTCTACTCTTTCAGTGTTAAGGTCGATATTAAGGGTATCGATACGAGAACTCAAGGCACTATCTGCATTGGTACGGTCAACGATTTCCTCGTTAATCATATCCTTAACTTCCTTGTAGTTATCCCCTACAGTCTTAGTTAAATTTGTGATTGCCTCTGAATTTCTTTCGATATTATGTTGGTTAGTAGCGATTGCCGTAGTATTGGCATTTACCTGCTCGGTAAGCTCATTACGCAAGGTATTGATAGACTCTTGCATACTCAAAGCCAAGTCTGAGATACGCTGGTTAACATTAGCCAAACTTTGAGTATATGCTTCATCGGCAGTCTTTCTTTCGGCAATCTCTTTATCCAAGTTAGCCTGAATTGTGGCATCGGCATCTTTACGGTCTTGGATTTCCTTGTTAAGGTTATCTCTTACAACTCCAATAGCAGCATCACCAGTAGCAGACTTATTGTCTACATATTCTTTCAGTTTAGTTTCGAGAGCAGTGTCAGCATCCTTACGGGCTTGAACTTCAGCAGCTACCTCAGCACTGTTTGCCTCATCTCCTGCAATACGGTCTTCGATTTCTTGGTTAACCTGTTCTGTGATTGCAGCCAACTTCTTAGTGATAGTAGTTGCAAAGTTGGGGTCATTTCCAAGGGCATCGGCAATTTCCTTAAGAGTATCAAGTACCTCTGGTGCAGAACCGATAATCTTTTGGATAGCAGCATTTACTTCTTCTTCAGTTTGGAAACCGGCATCATTGATAAGCTGGGAGAGATGGGTAATATAGTTTGCCTTCTCTTCAATTCCATCAAGCTTAGCTTTGAGGATATCAGTAAAGTCATTCTTGGTCAAAGAATAACCTTCACGTTTATCTACCTTCTTAGTATCAAGGTCTTTATCCCCTTTTTCTCTAGCAGCGGCCTCTACAGCAATAGCATTGAGCAATTGTTCTTTGTCTTCTACACCCTGCTCTTTTACATCGTCAATTTTGTGTTCAAGAATTAAATCCTGAGCAGCACGAGTGGTAGCCTCTGAATCTATATTGTTCTGTAATACCTGGTCTGCAGCAGTACGTGCTTGAGCTTCTTGGTCAATTTTACCTTGAAGAGCATTGTCTGCATTAGTACGGTCTGTTACCTCTTTAGAGATTTCATTATGAAGAACTTGGTCCTCAGAATGACGGTCTACCTTCTCTTGGTCAATTTTACCTTGAAGAGCTAAAGTATCAGCCTGACGATTAGTGATTTCCTCGTTAATCTTAGAATCCAGTACAGTATCTGCATTTGTACGATTTGCAGTTTCTTCGGCAATCTTTGCCTCGAGTGCGGCATTATCATTGATATGTAGAGTCTTAAGTTCATTTACACTTTCCTTAATCTCATTATCGGCAGCAATACGTTCATCTTTTTCCTTTTGGATAAGGTCCTTAAGTTCTTCCTCAAGTTCATCATTATCTTGATTTACCTTATCTTCAAGGTCTTTGATATCTTCAGCATTCTTATCTACCTTCTTCTCAACTCTGTCGATTTCGGCTTTTAAGTCTGCCTTAACAGTATCAATCTTCTTATTGATTTGGTCTAACCCATATTCGAGGTTATCCTGAACTGCTGCTACTGCAGCACCCAGAGCAGCTTCGGCTTCCTTAGCACGATTAACCTCTTCGGTTAAAGCAGTACGAAGGTCAGTTAATTTATTAGTGATAGTAGTTGCAAAGTTGGGGTCATTACCCAATGCTTCTGCCAACTCTTTAAGAGTATCAAGGGCATCATCAGCACCATCAACCAAATCACTAATCATCTGTTTAACTTCTTCCTCGGTTTGATATTTCAAATCATTCTCAAGCTGAGAAACTTTAGTGATATAATTTGCATGTTCTTCGATGCCATCAAGTTTAGCCTTCAACTCATCGGTAAAATCATTTTTCGATAAGTCGTATCCTTCTTTCTTATCTACCTTATTCTTGATAGAAAGTACGAAGGCCCAGAACTCATTTATAGTTCCTCCAAAGCCAGCTTTAACAAAGTCATCATAGTAACCCTGTAATAACCGCTGGTCTATTTCTTCGCAGGTATAATACTTACTTACATACATATTTTATAAAATTTAAGGATTAATTACTGCACGTTGACGACCCAGTAAGAATTCAGAATCTATATCCCTGAATGGTTCTCCCTCTGAACCACAGAAGGCATTCATTGGTACATCCGGATTTTCGGGGTCTACATCTCCACCGTCTTCTATATCTCCCCGAATACAAGCATAATCGGGAAGCTTATTTACACGGAATTTCATTACCTGGCCTATACCAGGATGAGGTATTATTTTATCCCAGATATCACCGAAGTAATCTTGAAAGCAGGTGACAAATTTGTTTCCGGTCATTGATTGAAATGCCGTTACATCATTGCCATTACCTTTCATTTCAATATGAACTCCAGAGGTACCATTGAGGATAACCAGATTACTATCAAACCAAATTCCACTGTTTGTAGTAATTGGTGTCCACCTCAGTACTAACATCTTTGCCATATACTTTATTTTTATTCTACAAATTCAACTTTGGTATCTCGGTCTCTCTTTAGGATAATCATGAAAACTAAAGCCTCATCCTTTGCCTGAGCAGTCTGAGTATCTCCAGAAGGCTTATACGTTATACCATTAATTACAAACCTATCTTGTTCCCAATTAAAATCCCAATAACCTTCCGGTGTAAGATAACCGATTTGTTCTATATAAGATTTAGAAATTAGTATTGATAAGTTTTCATCATCCAATTCTCCTGAAATAGTTGCCTTATTGATAGGCCAGTTTCTGAAAGCATTGTAGTAACATAATGCCTCGATTTGGATGTTATAATATTTAGGTATACTGTCTTCGGCATGACTGAGAAGCTGATTAACATGTTTGGCCCAGGTTATGGTTTGTCTACCAGCATCCCAATCTAAGAAGTCAGTGATAATTTTCTTGTATCTATCCCAAGAGCGGTTCTTTACCATTCTCCAGGGTTCTTTTGTCATAACTTAGTTAAGATTGATTTCTTACCACCTTTTACTGGAGCACTTGGGTTGGGTCCATCTAATACTCCAGGTTGCCTTCTGTTAACTACTTTGGGAACTACGGTTCTGAATACTTCATCACAGAACGGTAAGTAGATTTCCAATCGTGAAGCTAACATACAAAGGTTCTTTCTTAATTCATCTATTAATCCACCCGGTTGCATTGCTTGAGAAAGTGTTTTCCATAGGGAACTTGTAGCATCTGCCAAGGTATCATAATATTGCACTTCAGTGGGCCCAGTAGTGATTTGTTTAATCCTATCACCTCGGGCAAGTTCAGGTTTAGAAGTACCATCACCAGTTTGTTCTTTGGTAGAGGTTAATTGACTTAAGTATTCGGAAGTACTCGTTAATAGATTAAGTATCTTCACATTGAGAAAATCCCATGCTGCCAATTCCATTATTAATTGGTTTTCTAGTGCTTCATACCATAATTCATCCGTATACTTATCGGGTGCAATTGTATGGTTTACTAGAGGTCCAATGTAATATTGCCACTTAGTGATGTAAATAGATTTCTCTTCCCTGGTCATCCCATCAGATATTTCTGAAGGGATATAATGGTCGATTAAGTTATATATTGTATCGGCTAATGCCGTATGACCATAATCACAAACTACCAGAGTCTTATCTACGGTGATATCTAAACCATTAGAGTTGGTTACATGTAGGGTTACTGTATAGAAACCGGGAGTTTCATAAGAATAGGAAACATGTCTTCCACCATTGAAAACCTCTCCCTTATCATCGCCAAAGTCCCAGTCAAAAATGGATTTGGCCGGGACTTTGGATATGACTCTGAATGAAACTTCCAGACCTGACGTAACGTACAAAAAGTCCAGATTGTTATTCATATTAGTCTGTCTTATGTAATTTTCATATATTACCCTTTAGAAGAGGATTCGAATTCTTCCAGCAAAGCCTGAATAAGTGTTTCTACTGTATCATCTTTCTCGGCAACTATTTCATGAAGACCTGCTACCAGTTTCAGTTCTTCCAGGGAATAGCCCTTTGCAAGTTTTTCAAGAGTCATGCCTTTCTTGAACTGAGCATTCAGTCTCTTATCCAACTTTTCGATGTCGGCCTCTGAATACTTTTCGATTTCTGATTTATCAGCAATGATAATCAGATGGCCAGAGGCAATTGCCTTCTGAATCTTTGGTGCACGGAATTGACGACGAGAGAGTTCCTTGTCTTCTCCTCTACAAACGGTAATACCAGTTGATTGGTCATGAAAACTGTAAGCTCTTGGTCCCACAGTTACTGTATATTTATCTTTAGCCATATTTCCTAAGATTTAAAAATGATTAATAAAGAGAGGATAGGTCTTTTTAGTTACCTACCCTCTCAGGGAATTTATATAGATGAAACCGGGCGTCCCTTATTATTCTAGGTTAACCATCAAATATGGGTCTACGTTCATGAACTCGGGGAAACCGAATTCTGAGAACTTCTTGTCAGCAGCCAGCAACAGAGTTGCATCCTGGTACATCTTAGAGAAGCCAGTAGTCAAGCTTGCATAGATTGCCTGAGTCTGGTTAGAAACGATTCTTTCAGATTCAAGCATCAACTGACGAGCAGTAAGCTTAATCAAGGCAGCAGATGTATCAATCAACAGCAACTGTTGGTCAGGTGTTCCCGGATGTATATAGAAGTCAGCATTCTTAGGAACCGGAGACTTCACATTCAGTGTAGCTTCGGTAGTACCAGAGTGACGGTCTTTAAATTCCGGTAAGTTCAGCATTTCGATTGCCTGGTCTTCACCCCCAATCATAGTTTGGAAGTTACGTCCCATACGAGCAGCACGTACCCAAATATGCAGAAGGTCTTTGTAAGTGATACCATTGGTTGTTTCGTATACACCAATTACTGGGGCTGACTCAGAGCCATCAGGATTGTTACCATTGATAGCCACATCCATAGCCAGAGTATCCAAAGCATAACCCAACTGAACACCAAAGTCACGAAGGTAGATTCCCAAGACATCGAGTGAAACGTAGTTACGAACTTCGTCAGTAAGTTTGAAACCCTTCCCAATTTTGAAGAGGCTAACCGATTTTTGTCCGAAGCTAACATCACCCAATGGGATAGTTTCTGCTTCGTTAACCTTTGCAGGTGCAGCATCAGACATGTTAACCATCGGCATGATTGCTTGCAAGCCGTTGATAGATTGGTCAGATGCGATGATGTTCGGATAGAACGGAGCCTGGCGCATACCCAATGTGATGGCAGCACGAATGATTTCCGGAACAATCCAGCGAACATCTTGCTGAGGCATTGTGAAGATATTCTGCATGGTATCAACCTTAGGATTGATGCCCATCTTTTCGAACAGTTCATCTTGTGAAATACCCCATTTACCAGTAACTAATTCTTCGAGTGTTACCTCTACAGGCTTCTTGTCCTGTGAACCGGAACGAACAGCTTCCAAGCTTCTTACCATTTCCGGCAGCTCTTTCATAAAATCCTGAGCCTTCAATTTTGTAATATCAATTTGTCCCATAATTTTTTTTGGTTTAGCGGATGAGTACTTGAATCACATCGTTTGCCTCATCTGCAGGAGTGATGGCAATGAACTGAGATTCGTCTGTAGAAGCTTCGGCGATTACGAAACGGTCATGCAAAAGGTCGGCAGTTGGGTTAATATAACCACAATCAAGAGTTTCTTTTGCAACCCAATTCAAAATCATATAGCCTTGAACTGCTACGGTTACTTCTACTGGGAAATTACGTTGAGGTTGATAAGCAGGGTTAACGTTATCCGTTACTGCTATACCCAGGTATACCTGGCTACCAGCACCTCCCGGGATAAACGGTTCAATCAAACCGTCAGTACCCAAAGCAACTGCCATGCCCTGTACAATCTTTGTGTCGGCTTTTACATTGAAAGCCTGGTGCAACTTGTGTGATTCACTCTTGTAAATCACTGCTTTGGGAGTTCTTTCCCCAAAGAGAGTCATTTGCTGAGGATTGTTTACGATTTTAGTCATAACTCTAATTTATTTATATGATAACTTATTTTAATTTCTTCTTGTACAAGCCATCAAGTACACTGCTGGTTGAAGAAGGTTCTTGGTTCTGAGTAGTGTCTTCAGTTCCAGTTTTACCCTCGGTATCATCCTCGGCAATTGAGGAAGCACGGTTGACGTCCTTAGAACCACATTTAGAACAAGTGAGAGGGAACTTCTCTTCCAAGCGAGCTTGGTAATCCTTAGTCAAGGAAACAAGAGTAGTAATACCAGTTGTTTCTGCATTGAGCATCGTAACGATTGTCTCATCTGCATTTTCACCCATCAACTTCTTGTAGGTTTCTACAGCACTTTCACGGAGAGAAGCAATGTGATTCTTTCCTACAGTTGCCATTTCCTTCAAGTTTGCTACCTCAGCATTCAGATTTGAAATCTGTTCCGTAAGAGAAGTTTTCTCTGTGGTAAGATTATCTACTGAAGTTTGCAAAGTGTTTCTGGATGATACCAAATTTTGAATGCAGGCAACTACTGTTTCCTGATTCATCTCCTTGCCTTCTTCCAGGGTAAGCATATTATCCCCGAAAAGGCTTTCAAGAAATTTTTCGAATTCGTTCATATTATTTTCGTTTGAATGATTATCCTTGGCATCATTATCATTAAAAGAATCCCGAGTATCGTTTTCTTGAAATGATGATAAGTCCGATTTATAATCCGTAAAGAAGTATTGCTTCGATTTATCATCTCGGTATTCTTCATAGGATGCCCAAGTTCTTTTGGCAAAGGTTGGGTTAATGATTTTACCATCCGAACCAATTTTCTGGGCAAATGAATCAGCACCATGTGAAACTAGTGAGGTCTCAAGGTAACGAACAATTTCAGTAACCATTCTACGTACCATAACTCCCTTAGAGTCATAAGTACCAAGTTTTTGATAAAATTCATTATCCTCCATTTGGGGATGAGATTTATCCCACTTGAATTGTACAGTAACCGAATTACTATGAATTGAGGGTGGCTCCATAAGAATTCCTCGAGCAATTCTTGGATTTGCCTTACCATCAATCTTCAGAATACCATTGATACCTGCTGGTATAGTAAAGCTACCGTCTTTATAAGATTCCTGCCACATTACTTGTGATACAGCTCCAATAGCATTACCGATGTTTGTTTCATGGTCACAGTTTACTGTTTGACCAAGCAGCATCTTCATAGAAGCCTTTAGTACTCCATTTTGACCGAAGTCTGTAGGATTCCAATTTTTCGATACGATTGTTTCCGAAAGTAATCGGAACATAGGTTCGATAAACTCTTCGTCCTTAGGAGTTAATTCCGATTTGTCCAGGTTGGGATAATAAGTATTATAATCTATATCCCCTCCCCAAAATCCAAATTGAGCAATGGAATCCGGTGTAGGGTTTTTCCATTTGTAATAATTCTCTGAAAAAGCCTTGGCTCCCACTGCTTCTGGGATATACCCAGCCATAATGGTATGGCCTTGACCTATCACCATAGAATCAAGATGCTCTTTGTTTTTCTTTGTGAATTTACTCATCTTGCTTTAGTATTTTGGTCTCCTCGAGAAGGAGCCGGGTTTGTCTTATCTCTTGACCTACGAGCAGATTGGTTTTTATCATCCTGCCTTTGTTTCTTCTTGGTACCCTCTTGTGGGTCTATATTACCACCCTTAGCAAATTGGTCCTCAAGTGAAACTCTTGGTTCCTTTTCATCTGGTGAATCATAACCCATTGCCCAAGCATATTGCTCTTGGCTAATGATACCTGCCTTATACAATAAGTCAAGGTTCTGTATCTTATACTGAAGACCTTGTTGGATTTTAACTTCATCAGAAACTGTAGAAGTTCCCCAATCAATCTTCATCCCCTTATTATTAAATCCTGCCAGACGCAGTTCTAGAGAATAAAGTCGGTCCAATACATAAGCTACAAGCATTTGGATATTTTTTAACTGGCTAATCATCTTAGACAGCATTATACCCGTTGCACCTTCACCAGTAGTAGATGATACCCCAATGATAGAGCCATTAACTCCCAACCCATTTGCTACAGATTGTTGATTCATATTCCAAGGCTTCTCGATATTACCGAGTTCCTTAGTAGTAGAATTGAGTTTGAATTCATGGTCATCTATGTAACCAGCAACTACTCCATCCTTCATACCCTCTTTAACATTACGTTTAAGGATATTAAGTTCATGGTATAATCGGGATTCATAAGCTTTTATACTCTCATTTGGTCTTTGTGGAGATTTCTGCATCTTAGCTTCTAAGAAACCAACCATACCACAAATCTCCATGATATGTTTGAAGTTAACCTTCATATCATTCTGACCCTTGAGAGAATCTAATGCTGGCATAAATGGAGGAACTCCATAAGGTTCATCGGTATCATTGAACATACCAACATAGAAATAAGTTTCTGGGTTAAGCTTAATATAATCTTGTTGCTTAACAAAGAAATTCATATTCTTTTGGTAAGGAGAATACACCCCATTTAATTCACGTTTAAACTTGATGTGTTCTGGCTTAAGGAATAATACAGTAGCCAAACCATCAAGCTTATCATTTGGTACTCCTTCTACGGATATTGCCCCACTTACAAGAAGTTGAACAATCATTTTGTTAACTAAACCATCTATACCAGCAGTATATCTGGTCCATCCCTTGGTGGCTTTCTTAAGATGTTCCCTCATCTTTGAAGCCTCTTCATCGGTATTATTAGGGAAAGTTACTGTATGACTGGTGTTAGCTAACTTAAACATATCTTGTAATGCAATGCCCATATCGGGATTTACCTTATATAAATCCCGAATTAAAGGTATCACATCAACACGAAAAGAGGGTTCAACTAATTTAGTCAACCCTTGTAATGATGTAATTAAGTTATCACTATCATCGTCAACTGAAACCCTACCAGGTGAAATTGATGTGGCAGGCTTTTCCTCTTTATTAGAGGATGTACCATTCTTGGGAGGGTCCTTCTTACGTCCCCAACCCCAACTAAAATTGAAGTACTTTTTCATCTTGGTTGTACGATTACGTTAGTTTTTCCTTTCCTTATGTGATTACATATTGCTTTTCCGAAGATATCATCATCTGCATATACATCTCCTTCAAGGTCTACATCTACCGCTGAATTATTAGCCCTATGTTTACCCATTGCAACAGGTCTGCCCAAACCATCGTATATGAAGGTATAAGCTTCTTGTACAAAGAATGGGTCCTTAATGGTTACGTTATCTAATCGAATATCTTCTTCTAAGTTTTCTATTATCACTGAACGATTCTTTTGGGTGGTTAACCAACCAGGGGATTTATCCATTTCAGGTCTACTTTTACCCTTTTTCTTTAACATCTTCTGGTAGTAGTAAAGGTTAGGGTAGCCTTCATCTTGAAGCTTAGAGGTTACCGATAAACCAACGTCATTGGATTCTGGAGCTATTACTGCCCAGTTAAACAATTTCCCAGTATCACCAAGTAACTTAGCATAAGCTCCCACTGCCATTCTTCCCTTATATACTACTTGTTCTTCTCCTTGCTTATCCATACAAGTAAATGAAGAGTAGTCAGAAGCTCTACCAGTTGAAACGTCTGCACCAATAAAGTATTCTTTGTCTGGTTCTGGTTCACAAAACTGTCGATATTGACCATTAAACCTTTTCTTAATAACCGGGTAATCACTAAGGCAGTCTTCGATAGCCTTAATATCAGCTAAGTCGAAGACTGTATTACCAGATGATAAGAAGTCACCATCTATTTCTTGTGCAGTTCGTTTTGCACCCAGAGCAGAGGACATTTGGTTATACCAGTTAATATCTCGTTCTGGGTGCATTTGCCAGTATAATCGAATTGGGTTAAAGGGATTACCTCCTGCAATGGCATCTACCCAAGTTGAGTGATAGAAATTACCAACTCCATAAGGAGTGGAATTGACGATGGCAGCTCCACCAGTGGAAAGAGTAGGAAATGCAGCAGCCCAAATTTGAGCAGCCCATCTTACTACTGCTGCCTCGTCAATTACCAGAAGAGAAAGGGATTCCGAACGACCGGCTTCGGATGATGTCGGAATTGATTCAATAAATGACCCATTATCAAATTCTATCATGGAAGCAGAACCGTATTCTCCAGCTCTACCATTGATTATGGGAGTTTGAAGGTACCATGGAAGATTCTTGTACATGAACTTAATCTTCTTAAGCACCTTCTTAGCAGTTGTGTCTTTGATAGAGATGATGTTTATCTTTTTGTTGGGATGGTACATCGCCAACCAAAGACAGTACATTGAAATAAGTTCTGTAATTCCTGCCTGACGGAATTTGAGAATGATATTGAATCGTTGGGCAATGAAATTGTAGAGAACTGATTTCTGAAATGGGTATAAATCAAATCTTACCTTTCCTCTTACTGGATGTATCACATAGCAAAAAAGGCTAAAAAAGAAAACATCACTAGAAACTCGGGATAAGTTTGATAGCTCCTCCCGAGTTAATGTAGTTCTAGTTTCTGAGATAGTCTTTGCCATTACTTAAAAGTTATACGTTATTTGAAATTCGATGTCAGTACCCATCCCTGATTTTATCTTCGGGTAGTAAAAGGTATTGACTCCGAATTTGTAATTAAATCTCTTAGTCTTGATTGAAAGACCAGCTCCCATATCGAAGAGATTATTGAAAGGTCTGTATTTGCCATAGACGTATGGACTAAGTGATAACCTTGCAACTTTCTTTCGAGTTAATTGACCTTCATACCAGTTATAGTTGTACTTATCTAAATCTATTTTGAAAAGTCTAGTTGAGTAAGTGTTAGTCTCCTTATTGAACAGACTTAAGTTTAACTTATCTTTCTTCAAAACGATTTGAACCAGGGAATCTTGGTTACTGATAACTGGCTGCCTTAGCATGGAATCAGGAAAGAGAGTTGGCTGCTTATTATCATGAACTAAGATTTTACCTGGTTCAACTTTTTCTGAGTACTTCTTCTCTGGTTTGAAGGGTTTCTTTGTGTATACTGTATCTGGGATTTCATTGACCGCTTGTTCCAGGGAATCAACCTCTCGAGAAAGTTTGTAATTCCTGAAGCAAAGGTAAATAGTAAATCCTAGAAGTACAATAAACAAGGCATTCTTAAATGTCTTCATATTTGATGAATTTCTTAATTTTACTCTTCAACCAATAACGTTCTACTGGACTTAAGTTTGACTTAATGATGTGGAACTTGAATTGGAAAGTACTTTTGGTTTCAATAATCTCAAAACGTATCGAAGGTAAATTCCGATAAATAATCCGAAAGAACTTAATGATGTTGTTAATGTTCAATTCGGTAATTGGGTACTTTGCATTAATCATTCTCATAATTCGGTGTATTAAGTTTTCAAATCGAAATAGTCGCACGCTTTAATGATACTATCTATTCGGTAATCGCTTAGCGATTACCTTTATCGAACGAAGTGAGATAATATCCAAATATACTACTTACGATATGATATATGAATAGCTATATATACGTAGATAAATATATAGATATATATACGTAGTATATTATATATCTATATATTTCAAGGCACCCAAGAAACTTATATATAAGACTTTATATATAAAGCTGAAACTCAAGGTTTCTTGGTATTTGCCTTTTTGAGGCATTCCTTAAACCAATAACCTATTTCACCTACTGCCCCTTTGGCAATTGTATACCTTGCCTTGTTAAGCCAGTAATGGTAATCCTTAAAATCACCTTCGAAGGTATCACCATTCTTGTGAAGATAAATTTTGAATTTATCAGGGAATCCCATAATTGCCTTGAAATCCTCTATTCCCAGAGGATAACCGTCGGGTCTAAATTGCCTATCTGCAGGTCTGAGAGTTAAGGGAGGTTTATCATACTCCAATCGATACACTCCTGGAAGAGTACTCATCTTTGCAGTTTTGATAGGCCACTTCTTTTCATTCTTGAAATCCCTAACCCAGAGTCTATGTATCTTTGCTACTGTAAGATTCTTCTTTTCAGGAAGCTTCCGATAGTCATACATTGCCAGAGTTTTACTCATAAACGGAATCTGGTTAGTATTATTTTCCTGAGAGAATGTGAGTGGTTTAAGTAGATTTCTAGTAATTGTTGGGTTTTTTACTTGAAATACTTCATCAAAAGCATTCAAATATTTCTTACCCGTTTTTCTATGTACTCCAATGATAAGTAATCTCTTTCGTGATAACTGTGAGTTACCGTAGTCAGAAACGCTTCTTTCGTGAAAAATAAGTTTATAGTCTTCAAGAGTTTTTTGAAGATATTCTTTTGGGAGCAAAGATAGCAAACGAGGTAAGTTTTCAATAAGAAATATCTTAGGTTTATAATGTAAGATTGATTGAATTACTAGATTCAGGGATTTATTCTCTTGGGGATTGCCCAATTCTTTTACTTTTGAAAGCCTCATAATAGAAGATGCTCCACAGTCTGGACTTGAAAGTATGATGTCTGGCTTACAATCTGGGAAGGTTTCATCTTTATAATATGGTATACCACCAAAATTTAATTTCCATTGTTCTAGACCCTTAGTATAAAATACTCCTCTAGTTTCTACATTAGCTATCAAATTCTTTCTAAAAGGGAACAAAAGGATGCCTGCACCTGCAGACACCCCTAATACTTTTAATTTCTTCATTTTTTGTAGCTTCTCAATTTAACATACTTGATCCAAGCAAATGGCTTACGGTCTTCCAAATAACTCAGATTCTTATCATTGTTGTGGGCTTCTTCTTCGAAACTTACATCATGATACCTTTCATTCTGTTTATCCCACTTGGCAAAGCACCTGATGATTATGTATTCGATAATATACCAGAGATAGAAGAATCCAAAAACCAGGGCCACTACCCACCAGAAGGATATATCAAAGGATAACCAGAGTATGATACCAAGTATCAAACCTGCTATACTACACTCAATCTGCTGTATCTGATGAATACACTCATGATTGATATCATCAGGTTTACACTCTTCTACTTTGTGTTTGAAGAATGAGTTATACACCAGAGTAATTGCTTTGTAACTGGGGAAAAGAAATACTTTTGCTACCCCGCTGTTAAAATGGCATCTTTTCATAATTTATCTTTGAAGTTTTCGTAAGCATTTCTTAGTTTTTGGTCGTAGGCATTCTGGGCATACCCAGGACCATTGTATTTTCTGGCAAAGCCAGCCCAGTCTTTTGCTTTTAGTTCTTTTAAACAACCCGAATTATACATAAAGTGATACATCAATTCCAGTTGATTTGCATGAGATTCTGACACCTTGTGAACGAAATCATAGACATCTTTACACCCACAGAGATGGTGGTTGAATCCCATAATTTGGAACATTCCCCAACTTGCAGACTTCAATGCACATTCTTCGTCAATTTCTTTGGCTAATTCGAGTCTTTTGTACTCGTGTACACCTCCCAAGTACTTCGATTTATCCCATTTAGGGAAGAAAATCGTAGAATATCTCTTACAAAGGTAAGCTAAATCTCTGTCAGGGAATTTCTTATGTACTTCTTTGTACATAATGTGACCCTCAAAGAGAATTTGAGGCCTACCATCAGCTAAAAACCCATCTCTACCAGCTGCTTCTACCAATTGAACAGCTTTCAATAGAGCAGGTTCTAGACCTAAGCGAATAGCAAGGTCTTTAATCATTTCATTTGTTAGTTTATCCATAACTTATCAGTTTTAATGGTTCAATTTTAGTAACAAAAGTATTGCTTATAACCCATTTTCAATATGTTTAGAGGTTCTATTATCATATATAACTTATAAAATAATGCAATATGGACAAGAAAAATGAATGCCAGATATGTGGCAAACCAATTAATTTAGAGGAATTCGATGAAACTAGAGAGATTCCCCAACTTATGGCAAGAAAACAAGTTTGTTTTAAATGTGCTTTTTGGTTTAATCGATTAGCTTATGATAAAGAACTTGAAAAAGAGAAGAAAATTGCCGTAATTACTCCCGATTATTCCCATTGGATAACTAGAATACCGGGAAGTATTCTAATAGTTCCTTCGGCTTTCGGGGGAATTTACCAAACTAAACTCCAACCAGTCAACACACTTGGTGTTATAGATGAAGATAAAGAGAAACTTTTCATCATCCGTTATAATAACATCACTCACCAAGGTACTATACCGGAGCATCTAAGAGATGCTTTTAAAGTAAATGGGGTATTTCTATCTCCACAGGAATACAAAATGCTAGAAGATTACCGGGGCAATGCCTATGAATTTATAAAAAATAAAATAGATAATGCAATAAATAAAGAATAATTTCGTATATTTGCATAAAGAAAAATTCTTAATAAATAAAGATATGAAAAAAGAAAAGAAAGAAATCAAAAAGCTTAAAGAGGGGGATGAGGTTCTCTTCACATTATCTGGAAGACCCATCATTGAGAAAGTTACAGTGGAATCTATCGATAAAAAAGGTGGATTCGCAATGCTCAGTAACCGAGTAAAAGTTGCAAGAACCTTGGGTCCTGATGATACATACCCAAGATTGGATGGGCAAAAGGGAGAAGTTCGTCCGCTTACCGAAGAAAATGAAAGAGTATTCCTTGCATATAAGGCCTATTTCTCAATTAAGAGAAACATAGAATTACTTGATAAGGAGATGAGAAGTATGAAAGATTCGAAAGCTTTCGATATGATGATTGAATTTGATAAGAAACTTACCAAGATTATTAACAAATACTTCAAAGAACAATGATTACAGTATTAGCTATAATTTACTTGGTATGTTTGCCATTCACGGTATTTTTTGTAAGGGCTTGCTGGGATTATTTACCCTATACTCATAAAATACACTCTCTTATTCTATTCATCTCGGTATGGATAGTATTACCTCTATTTCCAATTTATCTATTAATCAGATACATAAAATACAAATTACTATGAGATACTTTTTTGACAGAGATGGTAATTATGCTGGGACATCAATGCAAGGGTGGGAGATTCTTCTCCTACTCTTGTTCCCAGTTGCTCTAATAATCTTCCTCGTATTCTTACCTTTCTATGTATTTCATAAATACAGTTCTAGAGAAGAGGATAAAAAATACGAGGAAGAACATCCAGAAATACTAAAAGTAGATTCTTATATTACCTGCTGGTATCCCTGGCATAGATATTCTGTTGCATATACACTGGCTCTTATATTCTGGGTAATTGCTTTTATAATTGGGATATTATCTTAATACCTGTATTAAGTTGGAGCTACCCAATAAAAATTCAAATCTAATGGATATTTTTTAGTGGGGTTAAACCTACCGGAGAGTATAGGAGTATCACTGCTAGCAGAGGGAGTTGAAACTTTTGTAAGAGTATAGGAACCCAATCCAGTTGTTTTTGTTGTAAAGTATGAATTACTTGGTATACTGTAGTTAGGACTAAAAGCATTACCATCCTTATCAAGGCAGGACCAAGACAACATTTCGAAATTTCCCGGGTACAGGTTAGCAATATAGACATTAATAGCATATCTATTTTGATTTACTATCCAATTCTTATTTTGGTTACCATCAGCCATAGGTCCACCTTCGCCACTAATATTGGTAGTAGCCTTAAAAAAAGCACTCGTGTCTACTCCATTGATGGTTATAGGATTAAAACGTATTTCCCAGTATTCTTTTTCTTCAGGAGTAGTAAGGTGTAGATTTATTTTATTACCAGATTCATTTTGTGTAAGTACACAAAGCCCAGAAGTACCGTCATTTTGTGCAGTAATCCGAATCTCATTGTTACTCTTGTCTTCTTCTAAAAGATAGTCAGAGTTATTGATGCTAGCAGTATATCCAACCCCAATAACTCCAGACATTTTACCATTTACATATTTAGTTTTCTGGGATTGGATAGCCCATTTCTCAGAGCTACCCCTATTAATGGTAACAGATACATCTTGGGTGGATCTCTCCACTGCTCTAAAGTTTATTATTTCCATATCTTTATAAGTTTTTGGTTTATAGAAAGAACTTTGATATTGTAATCTACCAGAGGGATAATAGGGGTGCTATGATATTATATAATAATTTAAATTCAAGTATATGATTAAGGTTGAAAAAACACTAAGAAAGATAACCATTTAAGAGGTATGCAATCCCTTATATATATTAGTAGTTTGGTTTTATAGTATTCTTATATGGATTAGTATTATGAGCAATATAGATGAAAAAGCAAAGAATAACTTCACCATAGAGATGAGGATATTCGAAAATTATGAGAAAGTGAAGTATGAGATAATCAAGGTAATTGATTTCCTAAGACATGCCGAAACTAATCTAGGGATGTGTAGGATATTCGATAATCAGAATCATGAATTATGGCATAGTGTAATTAAACCATGGTTCCAACCTGAAAGGTTTGGTATTACACATCTCTGGTTTCTTTCAGGATTTAGTCACATAGGTTATGGAGAGTATCATATCATAAGAAGTAATAGATGGTTGAAGACTCCTATAGATAGGATTAATAGAGAGTATTATATATTTGGGTATTGGTTTCCTACCTATAAGAAATATATCCCCTATAGAATTAGGATTCTGAAATTGGCTTTAAAGGATTTGGAAAGGATTAAGGAAGAGTATGGTAAGGATTGATAGATTAAAGAGATATTAGATACCCTTTTATAGGATGAATGCCAGGGATGTTTTATTCTCTGGCTTCTTTGTGTGTTATGTGGGCATGTATGTGGTGTGGGATATCTTGGCATGCCTCTAATACGAGGTGTCAAAATTTCCTGGTACTAAAAATGTGTATTTGCCTTCAAGGTACCCCTTAATGCGAAAGCTTTGAAAGTTGTGGTACTAAAAGGGGAGTACGGTTACCTTAAATTTAACATTCAAAAATAAAAAGTAAGGGACAAACATTTTTATTTATCCCTTTGCTTTCTTTCAATCTTTAAATGTTTCGTTATTGTCTTTCAAAATTTCTTTTAAGTCTCTATAACATTGAATTGCTAAATAAATTATTCCAACAAATAAAAATATATTTAATATCATAACTTTTATTTTTTAAGTGAGTAGGGAAATATTCCCCTACTCTGATTTGTTTTTACTTCAAAGAATTTTTCACTATTTCAAGCCCTTTTATTAGAATTGTTTTCTTTTCTTCTTTTGTATTCTCTGATGCAATAGAATTAAATGAAAAATCATTTAGCGTATAAACTTGTTTATAAAAGTCTATAAAGCCGTCAATTAGTTTTTTATCTGCATTGTTTGCAATCGTTGAAAGAAAATTGAAAGTTACGTTTCTAAACTTTTTGCGTAATGATTTGATTTGCTTTTCGTTTGCACCCTCAAAAAGTTCTTTTTTGTAAATTTCTGTTTTTTTTGTCCCTAAAGATGTTTTGAAAAGTCCCGCATTTTTTTCTTTTACGCTTTTCAATACGTCTAAAGCAATCAAACTATTTGCTTTTGCGCTTGCACTTGCTTTTTTTACATCCACGTTATTAATTTGATTTTTCATAATTAAACTGCTTGAAAGTTTTATTATTTATTATTTTTATTACCTTTTCAAATAGACTTTCAAGACTTTTTAAACTATTCTAATAAGGTAGTATTTATCTCATTTTTGTATTGCAAATATAAAAACTATTTTTTAATCTACAAAATTTTTAGAGAATTATTTTCTTAAAAAGTTTTAAATAAAATCTTTCAAATATCTTTTTGTTTTTCTCACATTGCAAAGATACGGACTATTTTTTAATCTACAAACATTTTCAAGAAAATTTTTTGAGAAAATGAATATTTTTATTTTCAAAATTATTTTTGTGAAAAATCTATAAATTCAAAAATTTATTGCACCCTAAAAAGGACTTAATTTTTGCACTTAATTTTGGGGGTTCACAAGGGTAATCTTCGCACGCCTTGTAGTGGGCATATATGATATGTATAAGATATTCCTATATGGTCTATGCCTGTCCTCTAGGAAGTGTGTTATATACCTGTATATTGATAAGGCCATTAATGGACTAAGGTGATAAAGAATTAAGGCCCTTGGGATATATCCCCTCTATAAAACCCTTGGTCCTAATTCTATAAGGCCATATATGGACTATGGTAAGCCTATGGGAAAAGTGTTCCATAGATTAGCCTATAAGGGCTTACTAAGTTAGCGTAAGTAAAAACCCAGAACCTAAGTTAGGCCTGGGCAATATTCTTAACCTATTATACTATCTGAGTCTAGGATTATTATATGTTCTGATTCATATATGGGTTCTTGGTTTGTGGGTTTATTCGTTTGGCAATAGGATATAATACCGGTATAGGCATCATATAAGAAAATATGTAGGCCTTGGGTTAGGTCTAGTTTATTGATTTCTTCTTGTTCTCTTAGAGTCCAGGTGTCAATGGCATCATCCTTGAGAATCTTGGCTAGGTATTCGAAATTAGTTTCCATTGTGATAAGTATTATAGGTTAGTATTCGCAAAATTCTCGTTCAAGGTATATATTGAGATCCTTGAAAAGTTTGATACCTGGTATAGGACCATCCTTTTCGTCCCAAATCTCGAATCCGATAAATTGGGTCTCATAGCCTTCTATATCTGAAATAGAGAGAAGATAGTTCTGGCTTGGGTCAAATTCTTCAAGGAAAACTTCGATAGTAGCCTTAATCCTAATAGGGTGAGTATTAGTAATGCCTTGTACGATTTGTGTTAATCGGTTTGATAATTCTTCTGTGTTCATAGGTAATGGGTTTTTAATTATTAATACTTTATTTATCTGATGCAAATATAGATATTATATTTTAATTATGCAATAAACCCTAATTGCCTTGTGAGGTCCTTAATAGCCTTGAAGGTTAATTTGCCTTTATCCCTCTAAAATCCCCAGAGGCCATTAATGGAGATTGCCCTTTACCTTCCCTACCTATAACTAATATATAATAACTAATGGCTCTAGGCAATCAAGGTACCCCTAAATCACAAAATTGTCCTAGAATACAAAAGTTAATGCTAATATAAATACTAAGCAAATAAATTACAAAGTTACTAGGAATATTACCTAAATATGCCCCATGAAAGCCTTAAATCCTATAAACCATTTAGCCCTAAAACCTAATAATTTAATTGCCTTGATCACAAATCCTATTGCCTAACCCCAACCTATATATATATTATATAATACTAATATAATAACTTGGTGAAGGTAATCAAGGTAAATTGTGATGGCCATTAATCGACGATGTACTAAAGCTATACTACCTACATACATAGAAGCTACATAACATATCTGTATTATATAATCACCTACCTTCGAATTACCTTGAATGCAATCTATAATATAATACATATAAAGGGTACTCATGGCAA
>OLPF01001324.1_pt1 | contig 21221 bp, 17 predicted proteins | sample 1673121 | NCBI WGS metagenome assembly OLPF01 (sample SAMEA3136756, study PRJEB25190) | human gut metagenome
GAAAGTACCTCGTCCGCCCGCAGGCGGACGAAACCTCCCACAAGAAACAGATTTCTTGCGGAAGGCAGGAAACGGGCCTACCTTTCTTTTCCCGTATCACAAAGGGTTTCGCCTCTGCGGAGGCGACCAGGGGGCTTTCCGGTCGCCCCCTGGACTCCTTCGGAGGAGGGCAAAAGCCGTGCCATGATGCAGTCCTTGCAGGCTGCGAATCCAAAGGTTTCACCTTTACATGGGTATATAAAAAAAGGGCACGCTTTTCCGCTGCCTATGGGTGTGGCCGCTCCTTTCGGAGCGGCCACGCACTTTTTATTGCTTTTTCCAAATTGCCGGATGGAACAGCGCCAGCATGGGGAAAATCTCCAACCTCCCCGCCAGCATCAGCAGGCTGAGCACCACCTTCGAGAAGGGGCTGTACCCAGTGAAATCCTCCACGGGGCCAACGGCCCCCAGCCCCGGCCCCACGTTGCTCATGCAGGTAAGGGCCGCGCTGAAGTTGGTCTCCAGATCATAAGTGCCCTCCAGGGACACCAGCAGCGTTCCCAATAGCACCATGGTCACATAGACGAAAATGAAAGTCGCCGTTTCCTGTAGCAGCGTTTCCGAAACACCCTTGCCCTCAAAGCGCACGGTCTGCACCTTTCGGGGCTGGAAGGTATGCCGCACCGCCCGCAGGCCCTGCTTGCACATCATGCCAATGCGGCATACCTTGATGCCACCAGCGGTGGACCCGGCACAAGAACCAATGAACATCAGGATCACAATGACCATCTTCGCCGCCACGGGCCACAGGTTGAAGTCCGCGGTGGCAAAGCCCGTGGTGGACATAACGCTGGACACCTGAAAGCCCGCATAGCGCAACGCCTGCACCCAGGAACCATACTGGGGAAGAATCATCACCGTTATCATTCCCGTGGCCACCAGGAAAATGCCCAGATACCAGCGCAGCTCCTCACTGCGCAGGGCGTCCCGCCAGCCGCCGGTGAACAGCCGGTAATACAGGGCGAAGTTGGTGCCGAAAAACAGCATGAACGCGGTGATAATCAGGTCTATCCACCCGCTCTGGAAATACCCCACGTTGGAAACATAGTTGCTGAAGCCGCCGGTGCCCGCCGTGCCCATGGCATGGATCGCCGCGTCAAAGGGATCCATGCCCGCCACCATCAGCAGCGCAAACTCCACCATGGTCAGCGCCAGATAAATGATGTAGAGAATCTTGGCCATGTCCCCGATCTTGGGCACAATCTTGCTCAGGGTGGGGCCGGGGCTTTCCGCCCGCACCAGGTGGGAGGTGCGGCCGCCCATCTTGGGCAGCAGGGCCAGGGTAAGCACCAGCACCCCCATGCCGCCAATCCAGTGGGTGAAGCTGCGCCAGAACATGATCCCGTGGGGCGCGCCCTCAAAGTGGGTGGTCACCGTGGCGCCGGTGGTGGTGAAGCCGGATACCGCCTCGAAAAACGCATCCTCATAGTTGGGCAGCTCGCCGCTGAAAACAAAGGGAAGCGCCCCAAAGGCGCTCAGCGCCACCCAGGACAGCGCCACCACCAGGAACCCCTCCCGGGCGCGGAAGTTCCGCTCCCGGGGCTGACAGCCAAAGCGCAGGGGCAGCCCCACCACCAGCAGCACCAGGATGGACTTTGCCAGGGCCATGGCATCCCCGTCCCCGTAGAACAGCGCAATGAGCAGCGCGGGGGCCATGGCCGCCGCCTCCACCAATAAAATCGCGCCCAGCAAATACCCTACCAATAATCTGTTCATCGATGAATAACCTCGTTCAGGTCATCAATGCCGTTTTCGCAGGCAATGACAACAACCCGGTCCCCGTCCTCAATATGGTCGTCGCCAAAGGGTACGATCACCTTGCTCTGGCGGACAATCACCGCCACCAGGGTGCCGGGGCGCACCACCAGGTTTTTCAGGGGAATACCGATATAGGGGTCTTTCCCCCGGGCAATGAATTCCATGGCCTCCGCCTTGCCGTTCATCAGCCGGTAGAGGCGCTCCACCTTGGTGCCCTCGCCATTGACCCGGGCGCGCACATAGCGCAGGATGGCCGTGCAGGTGCTGGCCTTGGGGCTGACAATGCTGTCCAGCCCCATGCCGCTGATAATATCCGCATAGGCTACGCGGTTGTTTTTCACAATCACCTTGGGCACGCCCTGCTTCACGGCGAACAGGCCGGTCATGAGGTTCTCCTCGTCCCGGTCGCACATGGCCACAAAGGCGTCCATCTGCTGGAGGCCCTCCTGCTCCAGCAGGTCCTGGTCGGTGCCGTCCCCCTGGATAACGTTCACATGGGGCAGCATTTCGCTGAGGGAAGCGGCCTTGGCCGGGTTGATCTCAATGAGCGCCACACGGATGCCCATGGGCACGATCATCTTGGCCAGGTAATAGCTGATGCGTCCGCCGCCCAGGAGCATGACGTTTTTAATGCGCAGGGAATGCTTGCCCAGAAAGCGGAAGTAGTTGGTAACGGTCATCATTTCCCCGGCCACGTGCACCCGGTCCCCGGGCTGAATAACAAAGTCGCCATTGGGGATGATCACGCGCCCCTCCCGCTCCACCGCGGCATACAGCACCCGGGGAATTTCCGGCATACGCGAGCTGAGCTTGCGCAGGGGACAGCCCACCATGATGTCCTTCTCCTGGGCGCGGAATTCCACCATTTCCACCTGGCCCCGGGCGAAGTACTCGATATTATTGGCAAAGGGAAAGCGCAGCAGGCGGCTGATCTCCATGGCGGTGGCCCGCTCGGGATTGACCGCCATGTCCACGCCGGTCTCGTGCTGGAGCAGGGTCAGGCTTGCATTATACTCGGGGTCACGGATACGGGCAATGGTATATTGCGCGCCCAGACGCTTGGCAATCAGGCAGCAGAGCATATTGATTTCATCACTGGCGGTGGCAGCCACCAGGATATCCGCCTTATCCACCCCCGCGTCCATGAGGGTACGGGCATTGGCGCCATTGCCCTGGATGCACATCACGTCCAGGGCATCCTCACAGCGCTGGAGCACCGTTTCGTTATTATCGATCACCACCACATCGTGACCCTCACGGGTCAACTGCTCCGCCAGCGTATGGCCAACCTTGCCGTCGCCCACCACCAGTATCCGCATACCGATTCCTCCAATAAATAAGCGGGCCGCGCTCCGGCCCGGGCGTTTCTCCATAGACGGCACTTATTCTAGCATATTCCCTCGAAAAATGAAATACTTCTGGGAAATTCCGCTTAAAATAGGTAGAAAAGGCGCAAAGAAGCGCATTAAGGCAGTGCGGGAGGTTCTCCCTTGTTTTTATGAAATGTTTCTTCCTTTGGTGCATGGGGCCCCAAGTAAGGAAAAATTGCTTTCTGGGTTTTGTGAAATGGTTTTTCCCTTGGAGCGTGGCTCCGCCGTCCAGGAGGGTAGGGGGGATTCCGACCTCCCCCCTATGTCCCCCGGACCCCCCTTGTACCGAAAGGGGCATTTCCTCTTGTCTATCCACCGACAGGGTCCGTATCGGGCACGCACTTTGCATGGCACATTAGCCGCGATACGTATCGCAACAAGGTGTTCCTACCGTAACGGTCCCTTGCCGACACTCCAGGGATAAACCGGCGCCCAAACGCCGGGGGAGGGATCAGCTGCGCCAGGCCGCGTTTTCGCCAAAGGCGAATACGCGGGTCGCGAAGCGACTTGGCTTTCACGAAGTGAAAGCCAACCTTGAAGGCGACAGTGGCCCTCCCAGGGACGGACGTGAACCTAGCTGGGCGCGCCCCTGCGAGGCTAGCGGTGCACTGTTCCTTAGCAACGGGGGGTCCGGGGGCGGCCATGAGACATGCACCCTTTGGCCGCCCCCGGCACCCTTTGGGTACTTTCCCGTGTGGGAAAGTACCTCGTCCGCCCGCAGGCGGACGAAACCTCCCACAAGAAACAGATTTCCTGTGGGAGGCAGGAAAAGGGCCTTTCTTACTTTTCCCGTATCACAGAGGATTTCGCCTCTGCGGAGGCGACCAAAGGGCTTTCCGGTCGCCCTTTGGAAACCTTCGGGCCCTTTGCAGCAAAAGGGAATTTGCAGCAAAGAAGATTTTGTAGCAAAGAGGAATTTTGCAGTAAAGAGGGATTTTGCAGCAAAAGGGATTTTGTAGCAAAGAGAATTTTGTAGCAAAGGGGATTTTGTAGCAAAGGGGATTTTTGCGGCAAAGGGGATTTTGTAGCAAAGGGGATTTTTGCGGCAAAGGGGATTTTGCAGCATATGGAAATCTTTCAGCAGGAATAGATCCCTTATGGAAAGCAAAGGCTTTCCTTGCACCACAGCAAGGAAAGCCTTTGCCTGGTTAACCCGCCTGCCCGCAACACGGGCCGGCTCACTCCTCTCCTGTTCCCATGGCGCCCTTTTCAATGGCCGCCAGAAAGTCCCGGTAAATCCCGGGCGTGGAATCGGGAATCACCCGGGCGCCCACGCACTTTTCGTAAAAGGCCACCGGCCCCACGCCGCCAATGATGGCGTAGGCGTATCCTTCCGCCCGCAGGGCATGCAGGCAGCGCAGCAGCAGCGCCTTGCCAATGCCCTTGCCCTGCTCGCTGTCCAGCACCCGGGTGGGGCCGAAGAAGTCCGGCGCTGTGGCGTCATAGCAGGCGTACCCGAGGATCTCCGCGCCCCGGGTGGCCAGGTAACAGCTTACGGGCGTGTGGGCAAAGCATACGTCGCATTCCCCCGCGGCGCTGGGGCCGGAGTGCTCCTTCACCCAGTCCACCACCCGCAGCTTGTCCGGGGCCATGGCCCGGCGAATGCGTATCCCCGCCTGCGCCAGGGCGGTGAGCCCCGGTTCCTCGGCGGGCAGGTCCAGCAGATGTACCAGCATATCCATGGCTTTATTCCTCCTTCATTGCCAGCGCCAGGCGCGCCGCGCCCCAGGCCGCGCTGCCCCGGGGATCGATGATCTCCATGTGCGGGTACCGGGCCAGGCACCGCTCCGCCACGCCCTGGCGGATGTGGGGATACCGCTGCAAAATGCTCCCGGTGAGGGCCAGCTCCCCGCGCTCCAGCTTCAGGTTTTGCCAGGCGGTGCAGGCCAGCAGGGCCAACTCCTCCGCCGCGGCCCGGGCAATGCCCAGGGCGGCTTGGTCCTCACCCTCCAGGGCGGACAGCAGCAGAGGCGCCAGGGCCGCCACTTCCTTCTTGCCCGTGGCGGGGGCGTAGAGCCAGGTGATGATCTCCCCCACGCTTTGCACGCCCAGGGCGGCAAAGACCGCCTGCGTCAGCGCCGTGGCCGGGCCGCGGCCGTCGGCGGCGCGCACCACCGCCGTGAGGATGTCCCGCCCCAGGGCGTAGCCGCTGCCTCCATCGTCAATGAGGTAACCATAGCCGCCCACCCGCGTGCGGTTTCCCGCGCCGTCCCGGCCGCAGCAGATGGCCCCCGTGCCCGCCACCAATACCGCACCCGGGCCGTCAACGGCTCCTGCCAGGGCGATTTCCTGATCCCCCAGCAGCCGCAGGGGGCCCTCATAGCCGCACTGGCGCACGGCGCGGGTTACCAGCTCCACCGCGGCGCGGTTGCTCACCCCCGCCGTGCCGATGACCAGCGCCCCGCAGCCCGCCAGCCCGCCCGGCTGCCCGGCCATGAAGGCCACGCTCTCCCGGATGGTGGCGGCGATCTTTTCCTCCTCCGCGCCGTTGAGGTTCAGGGGGCCGAAGGTCCCCTCCCCGGCCACGCGGCCCTCCGGGGTCAGGCAGAGCACCTGGGTCTTGGTGCCGCCGCCGTCCCAGCCGCATACGTAGGTTGTTTGGGTCATGGTTGCCCTCCTTCCAGGGGTACCGGGAGCCTCCCGGTGGGGACAAAGGCCCCGGTCAACGCCTGGACCACGGTGTCCAGGCTCTCGATGTTGTACTCATAGGCCGCCAGGCCGTAGACATTCTCCGGCAGGGCCGCCAGGTCGTAGGGGTCCCGCAGGGCCACGCAGGCCATGGGCAGCCCCAGGCCCGCCAGGGCGGCCAGCAGCCGCAGCTGCCCCCGCTTTACGTGGGCGTTGTAGGTGCCCAGCACCAGGGCGCTGTGCCCCCGGGCAGCGTCCACCGCCCGGGCGATGTCCCCTTCCTCCGGGTCCGTGGGGGTGACCAGGGCCTCACCCCCCAGGCGCTGGGCCATCCAGGGGCCAAAGGCTACCTTGGTGTCCACGGGGCTGGAGGCCTGGGTGGTGCGGAAGGGGTGGCAGCCCAGGAACAGAGGATTTTCCCCCAGCTCCGGCCGGGGCGCGGTTCCCACCCGGGTCAGCCCCGCCCGGCGCATGGCCCGGAAGGCCTCCCGATGGGCCGGACTGCCCACGGCCTCGAAGCCCTCCGCCGGGGGCAAATGCTCCCGCAGGCGCACCATCCGCGCCACGGAGGCCGCCAGCTCCCCGGCATCCAGGCGGCCCGCCGCCGCTTCCTCCGCCAGGGCCCGGGCCACCTGCGCGGCCAGCTCCATGCTGTGGGACACAAAGAGCAGATCCACCCCCGCCTTGGCGGCGGCCAGACAGCCGGGCACCGTGCCGTAATCATCCTGGATGGCGCCCATCATCATGCAGTCGGAAACAATCAGCCCCCGAAAGCCCAACTGTTCCCGCAGCATGCCCGTGAGGATGCGCCGGGACATGGTGGCCGGCACCCCGCCGGGCTCCAGGCGCGGGAACAGGATGTGCGTGGTCATAATGGCGTCCACCCCCGAGCGGATGGCGGCCCGGAAGGGAATCAGCTCGCAGGCCTCCAGCTGCTGAAGGGTCTTGTCCACCCGGGGCAGCCCCAGGTGGGAGTCCACCGCCGTGTCCCCGTGGCCGGGGAAATGCTTGGCGCAGCAGCGCACGCCCCCCGCCTGCAGGCCGCGGATCATGGCCGTGCCGTAGTCGCACACGTCCTCCGGGCGCGCGCCGTAGCTCCGGGCGCCGATGACGGGGTTGCGGGGGTTGGAGTTCACGTCCATCACCGGGGCCAGGTCAAAATTGACCCCCAGGGCCCGCAGCTCCCGGCCGGTGATCTCCCCGGCCCGGTGGGCGTTGACGGGGTCGCCGGTGGCGGCCACCCCCATGGCGGAGGGCGCCAGGGCGCAGTCCCCCTTGAGCCGGGAAACCACCCCGCCCTCCTGGTCGATGGAAATCAGCGGCGGCAGCCCCGTATGCGTTGCAATGAGCGTCCGCAGCTCCCCGCACAGGCGGCGCAGCTGGGCCGCGTCCCGAATGTTTTCCTCAAAGAGGATGATGTTGCCGATCTTGTATTCCGCCACCAGCTCCCGCAGGGCCTGGGGCACCTCCGTGCCGGGAAAGCCCACGGCCAGCTTTTGCCCCACCTGCCAGCGCAGATCACGTTCCATGGGATGCACGCTCCTTACATACTCAGCTTGCCCAGCACCACGGGATGGGCCGCGCCGGTCACCCGGCACACGTTGCCGCAGTGGCCGAAGAGGTATTCATTGGCCAGCAGGGCGAAGGCCACGGCCTCCTTGGCGCTGCTGTCCAGGCCCAGGTCCTCGTTGCGGAGCACCCGCACCCCGGGCAGGCAGTCCCCCAGCATGGCCATGAGGGTGGGATTCAGGCTGCCGCCCCCGCCCACAATGAGCTTCTCCGGCCGGTGGGCGCAGTGGGTTTCAATGGCCACCCGCACGCATTCGGCGGTGAAGCGGGTGGCGGTGGCCAGGGCGTCCAGGGGAGCAACGCCCAAGGCCCGCGCCCTGGCCTGGAGCCGGTCCACATAGGCCGCGCCGTAAACCTCCCGGCCGGAGGTCTTGGGCGGGGCCTGGCGCAGGAAGGGGTCGTCCAGCAGAAAGGCCAGCAATTCCGGGGAAACCTTCCCCCGGGCCGCCAGCTCCCCGCCCCGGTCATAGTCCTGGGCGCCCTCCGTCAGGCGGAACACCAGCTGATCCATCACCATGTTCCCCGGCCCGGTGTCAAAGGCGTAGGTGTCCCCCAGCTCCCCGCCCCGGGGCAGGATGGTCAGGTTGCCGATGCCCCCCAGGTTTTGCAGCCCCACGGTGGCGTCCGGGTCCCGGTAGAGCAGGAATTCCGTGTAGGGCACCAGGGGCGCGCCCTGGCCCCCCGCGGCCATGTCCCGCACCCGGAAATCGCTGACCACCGGGCACCCCAGGGCTTCGCTGATATAGGAGGGCTCCCCGATTTGCAGCGTGCCGGTGAGGGCCGTGCCCAGGTAATCCGCCGGGGCGGGCTGATGCCACAGGGTGTGCCCGTGGCTGCCCACCAGATCCACCGCTTCACGGGGAATGCCTGCCGCCCGGCAGACCTCCCCGCAGGCCACGGCAAAAAGGCGTCCCAGCAGGACGCCCATCCATAACAATTCCCGGGAGCCGCCCGTTTCGCCCCCGGCCAGCGCCAGCAGCCGTTCCCGTACTCGCGCCGGGTACGGCTGGCACACAAAGGCCAGCTGCTCCACCCGGGTATCCGTTCCGCTGCCATGGATGCGGCACAGGGCCGCGTCCACCCCGTCGGCGCTGGTGCCGCTCATCAGGCCAATCACCAGCCGCGCGGGCTTTGCGCATAGGGATGCCAGTACGTCCATGGCCGTTCCTCCCTTCCCTCAGGGGGTCGCGCTCGCATGGCGCAATACCTGGGCGATGCGGCCGTCCGCGCGCTCCAGGGCCGCGGCGGCTTCCTCCGGCGTCAGGCCCAGGAGGATGGACACAATGGCCGGCTTGCAGGCGTAGCCGCACTTTTCCAGGGCCGCCCGGGCCTCGTCCTCCTCCGCGCCGGTGGCTGTGCACACAATGGACACCGCCCGCTGGTAGAGCTTTTCATTGCTGGCCTTCACGTCCACCATCAGGTTGCCGTAGACCTTGCCCAGCTTAATCATGGTCACCGTGGAGAGCATGTTCAGCACCATTTTCTGGGCGGTGCCGCTCTTCATCCGGGAGGAGCCGGTGACCACCTCGGGCCCGGGAATGGGCGCCATGGTCACGTCCGCGTGGCGGGAAAGCTCGCTGTCGTGGCAGCAGGTGAGGGCCAGCACCGGCGCGCCCACCTCATGGGCGTAGTCCATGGCCCCCAGCACATAGGGGGTGCGCCCGCTGGCGGCGATGCCCACCAGCACGTCCCGGGCGAAGAAGTTCCGGTCCATCAGGTCCTGCCGGCCCAGCGCCCGGTTGTCCTCCGCGCCCTCCTTGGCGCGGACAAAGGCGGAGTCTCCCCCCGCGATCAGCCCCACCACCAGCTCGGGGCTCACCCCGTAGGTGGGCGGGCATTCCACCGCGTCCAATACCCCCAGCCGCCCGGAGGTACCCGCGCCGCAGTAGAATAGCCGGCCGCCCTGGCGCAGCTGCTCGTAGATGATGTCCACCGCCCGGGCGATCTCCGGCAATACCCGGGCCACCGCCTCGGCCACCCGGTGATCCTCATCGTTGATGAGCTTCACCATCTCCAGGGTGGATAGGGTATCAATGTGCATGGTGCGCGGATTGCGCTGTTCCGTGTCGATCTTCCGCAGCTCTACTGCCATTTTGCTCCTCCTTCGCGCGCCGCAAACCCGGCCGCCGGCGCCCCGGCGGGGATGAAAGCAGACACCCCGCCTGCTTTCCGGCGCCGGGCCTCACGCCGTGGAAAAAATTGTGCAATGATCCTTCCTCATCTAGGAAGAGTATAACTTTTCCAGGCGGCTTTGTCAAGCACTAGTTAGCAAACTGTCCCTATTATTACTTAACTAGTTTGCAATTCGCGTCCCCAAGGGGCAGCCGTTGCGTTTCGGCGGGAATTGCATTATAATCGATGGGAAAGAAAAACGGCATGCAAAAGGAGTTTTACCGCGATGATCCTGTTATCGGCACAGCATATCCAGAAGTCCTTCGGCGGCAACACGGTGCTGCGGGACGCCAGCCTGGTGCTCCAGGACGGTCAGCGCCTGGGCCTGGTGGGCGTGAACGGCAGCGGCAAGAGCACGCTGATGAAGATCATCGCGGGCCTGGAACCCTACGACGGGGGCACCCTGTCCATGCAAAAGGGCCTGCGCCTGGGCTACCTGGCCCAGCAGGGCATGGTGACGCCGGGCAAGACCGTGCTGGAGGAGCTGGAGGCGGTGTTCGCGCCGGTGGTGGCCATGGAGGCCCAGCTGCGGGAGACCGAGCAGCAGATGGCCCACGCGGCGAAGGACCCGGAGCGCCTGCGCCAGCTGGGCAACCAGTATGACCAGCTCACCCGCAGGTTTGAGGAGAGCAACGGCTACGGCTGGCGCTCCACGGTGCAGGGGGTGCTGGCGGGCCTGGGCTTCCGTAAGGAGCAGCAGGGCCAGCTGGCGGAGTCCCTCTCCGGGGGCGAGCGCACCCGGCTGTGCCTGGGCCGCCTGCTGCTACAGCGCCCGGACGTGCTGCTGCTGGACGAGCCCACCAACCACCTGGACCTGAAGTCCATCGCCTGGCTGGAGGAATACCTGCTGGGCTACGGGGGCGCCGTGCTGCTCATCAGCCACGACCGGTATTTCATGGACCATGTGTGCGACCACATGGCGGAGCTGCTGCTGGGGACCATCGAAACCTACGACGGCAACTACACCCGGTACATGCAGCAACGCACCCAGCGCTTTGAGATCCGCATGAAGGCCTACGAAATGCAGCAAAAGGAGATTGCCCGGCAGGAGGCCATCATCGCCCGCTACCGCGCCTTCAACCGGGAGAAGTCCATCCGCGCCGCGGAGAGCCGGGAAAAGCGCCTGGAAAAGATGGAGCGCCTGGAAAAGCCCGTGGAGGAGGGCGCCATCCACTTCCGCTTTGACATCCGCCGCCGCACCGGCGAGGATGTGCTCATGGGCGAGGAGCTGCAAAAGGGCTACGGGGACCGGGTGCTGTTTTCCCACGTGAAGCTGCACCTGCGGGCCGGGGACCGGGTGGCCCTCATCGGGGACAACGGGGTGGGCAAGTCCACCCTGCTCAAGTGCATCATTGGCCAGGAACATTTTGACCAGGGGGAGATCCGCCTGGGCACGGGGGTGGACATCGGCTATTACGACCAGCATCAGGCCCAGCTCCATGAGAACAAGACCGTCCTGGACGAGGTGTGGGACGATTTCCACCGCATGGAGCAGAGCGAGGTGCGGGGCGCCCTGGGCATGTTCCTGTTCACCGGGGACGAGGTGTTCGCCCCCGTATCGACTCTCTCCGGCGGGGAAAAGGGCCGCGTGGCCCTGACCAAGCTCATGCTGCGCAAGGATAACCTGCTCCTGCTGGACGAGCCCACCAACCACCTGGACATGGACAGCCGGGAGGTGCTGGAGGCCGCCCTGGAGGATTACCCGGGCACCATCCTGGCCATCAGCCACGACCGGTATTTTATCAACCGCTTCGCCACCCGGGTCATGGTCCTGGAGCAGGGAGGGGTGAAGGAATACCTGGGCAATTATGACGATTATCTGGAAAAGATCAACCGCGGCCAGGCCCCCGACGGGGATCAGCCGCAGACCACCAAAACCGCCCAGGACAAGGAGAAGCGCCGCTCCCGGGAGGCCACCCAGCGCCTGAAGGCCCTGAAGGCCGCCGTCAGCGAAGCCGAGGCCGCCGTGGCCAAGGCCGAGCAGGAGCAGGCGGATCTGGAAGCCCTCATGGCCGCCCCGGAAACCTACCAGGACGCGGCCAAGGCCGCCGAGCTGGCCAAGCGCTACCAGCAGGTGCAGCAGGAGGTGGCCCGGCGCTACGAGGTTTGGGAGGCCGCGGAGGCGGCGCTGGCGGCGGAGGAGTGATGGCCATGGCAAACCCGGCGGGTAACCCGGCGCTGTTTTTCGGCGGCGCGCCCGAAGGCTTCGCCCTGTACGCGGAGCTGGAGCGGCGCATCCTGGCCGCCCATCCCGACGTAAGGGTGAAGGTGCAAAAGACGCAGATCACCTTCTTCGCCCGCTTTGGCTTTGCCTGGTTCTGGCTGCCGGACCGGCGGGTGAAGGGCTGTCCGGAGGCCAAACTGATGGTGTCCTTTGGCCTGGACCATCGGGTGGAATCCCCGCGCATCTTCGCGGCGGTGGAGCCTTACCCCAACCGCTGGACCCACCACGTGCCCGTGGCCACCCCCGCGGAGCTGGACGGGGAGCTGCTGGACTGGCTGGAGCAGGCGTATGCCTTTGGCCAGCGGCCGGGCCGAAAGCAAAGATGAGAAAAATTGGTACAGAAGGGTTGACAGGCGCACATGATTATGCTATAATAGCTCCCGTCGCTAAGGAAATCCTGGCGAAGAAAAGCAGATTGGTCGCATGGCTCAGTTGGTAGAGCACATCGTTCACATCGATGGGGTCACAGGTTCGAGTCCTGTTGCGACCACCACAATCCCTCGAATCTCTGGATTCGAGGGATTTTTCATGTTTCCACGGGAGTCTGGCAACCGGCCCGCAAAAAATACAGGGATGGCACAGGCCCTGGCTTGAAAAAACAGGGCCCATCCTGTATACTATACCTAGCCTTTCGCTAAACATATCCATAAAAGGAAGTGCATCTCTTTGAAACGTTTGGTATGCCTGTTTCTCCTGTTCACTTGCCTGTGCTTGTGCTGTGGCGCCGCGGTGGCGGAGGATGCCCTCAAGTTTGACACCAGCCGGGAAATTGCCGCTTACCTGGACCAGGAAGGCGTGAAGTACGCGGTAAAAACCGATCGTGAAAACTATGATCTGTTCACGCTCACCTACGCTCCGTCCAGCAGCAAGGAGCTGGACAAAATCGCCATTCAGGTGTGCGCCTATGAAGACTCCGCGGTCGTGATTGGTGCCGACCTGTTGCAGCCGGACACGTCGAACCTGCTCAAACTGTACCAGAACCTGGAGAGCATGAACGATTCCGTTTCCTTCGTCCGCTTTATGTACGATACGGACATCGAGGCCATTTACCCCCAGGTGGACATTCCCTACGCGGAGGACGCTGCCTTTGGCAACATGGTGGAACGGTACATCTATATTACCGCGCTGGTAGTGGACCAGAACTACGACGGCATGACCGCGCTGTTCCAGTAACACGGAAAAAAGAAGGAGGAAACGAACCATGAAAAAGTGGTTGTGCGTATTGTGCTGCGCTGCGCTGTTGCTGCCTGTGTTCACCTGTGCCCTGGGGGAGGAAGCCGCGGCGGAATTCTCCACCGCCACCGCCTTGAAGGCATTCCTGCCCACCGTGGACTGGGATGATTACACCGCCAAGGACACCGACGGCGACGGCTTTGATGATGAAATCATGATCTCCTACAACGCCAACGGCGCCACGGACGCCGATACCATCGACGTGTATTGCCAGTGCATGGACGGCGTCGGCCGGATCGTCTGCCGCCTGGCCGACATTCCCGAGGACGCCGACCCGCTGAAGGTCTACGAGCAGATCAACGAATTCAACCTGAACCTGACCCAAGGCCGCTGGCTCTACAATGAGGAAGACGGTTATGTCTACTATACCCAGGAGGTCTATGAGGTGGATCCGGAGAGCTTCGGCGCTTACGCCTATTCCTACATGAGCACCGCGGCCTCCTACGTGTATTCCTTCTACGGGCGTTTCACCACGGCGATCCAGTAAGGCGCCGAAGGTTGCCATATCTCTCCTGCGCAAAGCAGCAAAAGCGGCTCCTTGACCATGCCATCCGGTAGCGGTCAGGGCGGTCGCTTTTTTTACATGGCTCCGCTTCTGCGGATAACGCACGTTTCCATAGCAAAGGTGAATCAATAGGATGAGCGCGGCTTCTTGCCCAGCCCTGGGATGGGCCATTCCCTTGCCGTCTGGCTGCGGCACGGGCGGGCGAGCTTGCGAAAACCTCCCCTGCGCGTCCGAAACCGAATGCGTTCCGGGGCATGAATTTCCGGCAAAGGGGATTGACGGATTTCACGACTCCCGCCGCATGCGCGAGCTTGGAGGATTGTATCTGCCATGCGATAGCCATATGGAACCGGCAGACCCCTGGCGCAGCGCTCCCATGACCTGCCTCCCTCCCCTGTTCGCTCTCCCAAAGGAGGCGCTGGCGTCCCTTGCCCAAAACAAACGCGGCCATGCTCCATCGGCATCGACGGGCATGGCCGCGTTTTCCGTGTGCTTTTTCCGCCCCTTGCAGGGCGTGCCTTATACGGTGATGTTGCGCACCCACTTCCCCCGCTTGAGCACCACCAGGGCGGGAATGACCTTCAGGTTCATCAGCAGCGTGGTGAGGGTCAGCGCCAGGGTCAGGGGGATCACCCCCACGCCCAGCCAGCCCATGAGCAGGGAGGCGGGCACGGGCACCAGCCACATGTATCCCGAGTCCAGCAGCGTGGCTCCCCGGGTGTCCCCGCCAGCCCGCAGGCAGTAGAAGCAGAAGGCGTACACCGCGTTGGGCAGGTAGAACAGGCAATAGATCAGCGTCAGGGTGGTGGCCAGCCCCCGCAGATCCACCGCAATGTCAAAGGCGTAGGGCAGCGCGAAGGCCGCGCACAGGCCAATGACCGTACACAGCAGGGAAATGGCGCACACCAGCCCCAGGAGCTTTTTGCAGTTGCTCTTGGCCTGCGCAAAGCAGTTCGCCCCCAGCTCCGTGCCGATCATCACCGATACGGCGCTGGCCATGCCCACGGATATTACCACGCCAATCTGCATGGCCTGGTCCGCAATGGTCACCGCGGGGATGGCTGCCTCGTCCAGGCGGGCATAGGTCCAGAAGTAGATGTTGAAGCCCAGGTTGTACAGAATCTCGTTAAAGGTCAGGGGCAGGGCCTTGCAGGCAAAGGAGCGCAGCACGCTGCCCGTCAGGCGGCGGATGGGCGCCAGGTTCAGGCTGAAAAACGCCCGCCGCCGGGCCAATACCACCAGGTAGAAGGCCATCTCCAGCGTCCGGGACATCAGCGTCCCCAGGGCCGCGCCCACCACGCCCATGGCCGGCACCGGTCCCAGGCCGAAGATGAACACATAGTTGAAGCAGGCGTTGGCCAGCATGGCCATCAGCCCCACCACCATGGGCATCTTGTTCAGCCCCAGGGAGCGCATGGAGAAAATGCATACGCTGGAAATGGCCACGGGAATGTAGCTGAAGCACACCACCCGCATATAATCCACCCCCAGCTGCACCGTCTCCGGGTCCTGGAGGAAAATTTCCATAATGGGCCCCGGCAGCAGAAACATCACCGCGCCAAAGAGCAGCGAGCTAATCAGCCCCAGCACCAGCTGCAAGGCAAACAGCCCCTGGCAGGTGTCCCGCTCCTTGGCCCCGTAATATTGGCTGATGAGCAGTCCCCCCGCTCCCGCCATGCCGAAAAAGAACCCGTTGTAGATCAGATAAGGCTTGTTGGCGGCGGTCACCGCGCTCATGGCCAGGGCGCCAATGCCTCCCACCATCACATTGTCCACCACATTGAACAGGGTGTTGATGAGCTGCTGAATGACCACAGGAATCATCACCGTCAGGGCCTGACGGTAGAAGTTGCGGGAACCGATGTACGGCTTGAGCCGTGCGGGTATGGCGAGCATAGTACCTCCCTGCCGGAACGTGGCTGCGTTGGCATGCGTTGTTTTTTCCCTGTTTTTTCAGGGCATAAGCACAGTATACCACGGCAAGCGGCTTTTGCCTATACCGTTTCATAGAAAAAGGCCGCCCCGGAAGCATGCTCCGAGGCGGCGCTTTTCCATTACCATACCGGCGGTTCCCACAGGGTGGGGACGCCCGAGGACAGGGTCTTTTTCACGTCGATGAGTCGCTGGTTGCGGCTGCCGCAGTACTTTAGCTCCAGGCTGCGCTGGGCCAGCAGGAAGGGCCCGTCCACCAGCACGTCCGTCTCCCGGAGCAGGGCCATGCGGTCCGGGTCGGCCTCCTGGAGCAGCTGCTCCAGGGTGTAGCCGGTGTAGCACCATACGTTCAGGCCCAGGGCGTGGGCCTGCCGGGCCAGCTCCGCGCAGGGTGCGGGCTGCTCCATGGGGTCGCCCCCGGAGAGGGTCAGCCCGTCCAGCAGGGGATTGGCCCGCATCTGCGCCACAATGGCCTGGGTGTCCACGGTCCGTCCTCCGGCAAAGTCGTGGGTCTCGGGGTTGTGGCAGCCCGGGCAGTGGTGGGAGCATCCCTGGGTAAACACCGTGTAACGGAAGCCCGGCCCGTCCACGATGGAGTCATCCACCGTGCCCGCAATGCGGATGTCCATACCCTTACGCCTCCTCGGGGGTGATGCCGTGCTTCACCCGGTCGTGCTCCTCGGCGCGCTTGGCGTTGTTGAAGCGGTCCAGGGTGCCCACCAGGTAGCCGGTGATGCGCCGGATGCGCTCGAAGGGGCGGCCGTCCTCATGGCGGTGGCAGCAGGGGCACTCGTCGCCGATGATGCCGTTGTAGCCGCACACGGGGTCCCGGTCCACGGGATGGTTGATGGAGCCATAGCCCACGCCCTTGTCGTGCATGAAGCGCACGATCTTCTCAAAGGCGTCCAGGTTCTGCAGGGGATCGCCGTCCATCTCCACATAGCTGATGTGCCCGGCGTTGGTCAACTCGTGATAGGGGGCCTCCACGCTGATCTTGTGGAAGGCGGAGCAGGGGTAGTACACCGGCACATGGAAGCTGTTGGTGTAGTATTCCCGGTCCGTTACCCCGGGGATGACGCCAAACTTCTCCCGGTCAATGCGCACAAACCGGCCGCTGAGGCCCTCCGCGGGGGTGGCCAGCAGGGTGTAGTTCAGCTTGCGCTCCTGGGAGAGCTTGTCCACATACTTGCGCATGAAGCCGATGATCTCCAGGCCCAGGTTCTGGCTTTCCTCGCTCTCCCCGTGATGGGCGCCCCGCAGGGCCTTGAGGGTTTCCGCCAGGCCGATGAAGCCGATGGACAGCGTGCCGTGCTTGAGCACCTCGCCCACCTCGTCGTTCCAGTCCAGCTTTTCGGAGTCCAGCCATACCCCTTCGCCCATGAGGAAGGGGAAATTCTTCACTTTCTTTTTGCAGATGATGGCCAGCCGCTCGTCCAGCTGCTCGGTGACCAGCTGCAGCTTGCGCTCCAGCTCCTCAAAGAACCACTGCACATCCCCCCGGGCCTTGATGGCAATGCGGGGAAGGTTAATGGAGGTGAAGGACAGGTTGCCCCGGCGGGGGGCAATTTCCCGGCTGGGGTCGTATACATTGCCCATCACCCGGGTGCGGCAGCCCATGTAGGCAATCTCCGTCTCCGGATGGCCGGGCTTGTAGTACTTCAGGTTATAGGGCGCGTCCACAAAGGAGAAGTTGGGGAACAGCCGCTTGGCGCTGGTGCGGATGGCCAGGCGGTACAGGTCGTAGTTGGGATCCCCGGGATTGTAGGAAATCCCGGACTTCACCCGGAAAATCTGAATGGGGAAAATGGGCGTTTCCCCGTGGCCCAGCCCCGCCTCCGTGGCCAGGAGCACATTGCGCACCACCATCCGCCCCTCGGGGGAGGTGTCCATGCCGTAATTGATGGAGGAGAAGGGCACCTGCGCCCCCGCCCGGCTGTTCATGGTGTTCAGGTTGTGAATCAGCGCTTCCATGGCCTGATAGGTGGCCCGGTCCGTCTCCTTCGCGGCCTTTTCCTGGGCAAAGTCCAGCATGCGGTCGCACAGGGCCTCGTCGGGGACAATCTCCAGGAGCTGGGCCTTCAGGGCCTCCCGGTGCTCCGGCTGCTCCTCCAGGGTGGGCTGCGCGCCCGTGGCCTGCATCAGGTCCATGAGCTTCTCGGCGGTTTCCTCGGCGTTATCCAGGTTGCACAGCAGCTCCAGGGCCCGGGCCAGGTTGGCACGGTAGCGCTTGATAAAGGTCTTTTTCACACCAGGAGCCATGCCGTAGTCAAAGTCCACAATGCTCTGGCCGCCGTGCTGGTCGTTCTGGTTGGCCTGGATGGCAATGCAGGCCAGGGCCGAATAGCTGGCGATGTCCATGGGCTCCCGCAGGGTGCCGTGGCCGGTGCTGAACCCGTCCCGGAACAGGGAGGACAGCTCAATCTGGCAGCAGGTGGTGGTAAGGGTATAGAAATCCTTGTCATGGATGTGGATGTCGCCCTCCGCGTGGGCCTGGGCAAAGCGGGGGTCCAGCACGTACATGTCATAGAACTGCTTCGCGCCCTCGGAACCGAACTTGAGCATGGCGCCCATGGCGGTGTCGCCGTTGATGTTGGCGTTCTCCCGCTTGATGTCCGAGTCCCGGGAATCCTTGAAGCTGATGTCCTCGAAAATCTTCATCAGGCGGGTGTTCATCTCCCGCACCCGGCTGCGCTCGGCGCGATAAAGGATGTACGCCTTGGCGGAGCGGACGAAGCCCTTTTCGATGAGCACCCGCTCCACGGTGTCCTGCACCTCTTCCACGGTGGGCACGCTGCCGATGTTTTCGTTGTTCTCCAATTCCTCAACGACCCGCTGGGTCAGCTGCTCGGCGGTCTCGGGGCCCTTGGCGCTGCCGCTGGCCTCAAAGGACTTCATAATGGCCGCCTGGATCTTCGCCGGATCAAAGGCTACGGTGCGGCCGTCCCGCTTCTTGATGCTCTTCATGGTCATGCCGGAATCCTCCCCCTCTTGGCGATCACATACCAAAAGCACAACAGATTGTTGACTTATGTTTTATTACACACAATATATAGTGTATCGAAAAGTGCGAACGCATTCATTATAGGAGCAAGCCTCCCCCTTGTCAATAGCATTTCCGGGCGGAAAGCCGCGAAAGCAAGGAAATACCGATCATAAAATTTTTGTCATATTTTGTTCGCTTTTGCCACCGGCGGCGCCCAAAGACGAACCAAAAATAAGAAGAAAAAATCCCCGCGGAACGTTGACTTTTTGCCCCCAAATGGGTATCATGATACTAAGCGCCAAGGCGCCAAAGCGACCAGAAGGGGAGTGAATCCGCTACATGGACGGTGACCCGTATAGTACCACCCAGATGCATTGTACCATACGCTCCAGGCGGAAAGCTCCCATAAGCGCCATCGGTTAAGGGCCGAAGGCGGCGTTTGCGACCTGTTCTGCCTGAAAGACGTTCTTTTCGGGAAAGGACAGGTGTTTTGTTATGCGCAGAATTTTCAAAACCGTGGACGATCATCTCACCGAGTGCACCACCCTGGAGAAGGGCTGCTGGGTGCACCTGCAAAACCCCACCAGGGAAGAAATCGACGGGCTGAACACCCGCTTCGCCCTGGACCCCACCTACCTGGCGGCCGCCCTGGACGAGGAGGAGAGCGCCCGTATCGAGCATGAAGGGGATCAGACGCTCATCATCGTGGACATCCCCTATGTGGAGAGCGAAGGCAGCGGCTATATTTACAGCACCATCCCTCTGGGCATCGTGCTGGTGGACGACATCATCATCACCGTATGCACCCGGGATACGCCTATCATCGCCGACTTTACCCAGGAGCGGGTGCGCAACTTCTGGACCTTCAAGCGGACGCGGTTCATTTTGCAGCTGCTGCACCGCAATGCCAGCCGCTTCCTGGCCTATCTGAAACAAATCGACAAGTCCAGCATGCACGTACAGGAAAAACTGGAAAAGAGCAGCCGCAACCAGGAGCTTTTGCAGATGATGAAGCTGGAGAAATCCCTGGTGTTCTTCTCCACCTCCCTGAAGGGCAATGAGCTGGTCATGGAAAAGCTTCTGCGCCAGGATAGCGTCCTCAAGCGCTTCCCCGAGGATACGGACCTATTGGAGGACGTCATCATCGAGAACAAGCAGGCTATGGAGATGTGCGCCATCTACCGGGACATCATGAGCGGCACCATGGACGCCTTCGCCAGCATCATCAGCAATAACCTGAACATCACCATGAAAGTGCTGACCAGCCTGACCATGGTGCTGTCCGTGCCCACGATCATCGCCTCCCTGTGGGGGATGAACGTCCATGTGCCCTTTGAGGACAGCGGCTTCGGCTTCTGGTTTGTCATCGGCCTCACGGCGGTATGCTCGCTGCTGGCGTTCCTGCTGATGTACAAGAAGCGCATGTTCAAATAACGCGCCGGGGCAGGGGTTTTTGCCGCAAATCCTTGACGCACAAGCGCTGCCAGTGATATAATACAGCGTTGCTGAATATTTTTCTTGTTTTCAAACCGTGGGAGGGATACGATGTCCGGTCATTCCAAGTGGCATAACATTCAGGCGAAGAAGGGCAAGGCGGACGCCGCCCGTGGCAAGATCTTCACCAAGATCGGCCGCGAAATTGCCATCGCCGTGCGTGAAGGCGGCAGCAATCCTGATGTGAACGGCAAGCTGCGCGACGTTATCGCCAAGGCCAAGGCCAATAATATGCCCAACGACAATATCACCCGCTCCATCAAGAAGGCGGCGGGCGAGCTGGGCAATGTGGATTACGAGCAGATCACCTACGAAGGCTATGCCCCCGGCGGCGTGGCCGTGATCGTGGAAACCATTACCGATAACCGCAACCGTACCGCCAGCGACATCCGCCACTGCTTCTCCAAGGTGGGCGGCAACATGGGCACCACCGGCTCGGTGAGCTTCATGTTCGACCAGAAGGGCGTGCTGGTAGTGGAGCGCGAGCCCGGCAGCGACGAGGACGAGATGATGATGATGGCCCTGGACGCCGGCGCCGAGGATGTGAAGACGGACGAGGATGCCTTCGAAATCTACACCGCGCCCAACGACCTGACCACCGTGCGCGAAGCCCTGGAAAAGCAGGGCATCACCTCCTTCCTCACCGCTGAGGTACAGATGATTCCCCAGAACACCGTGGCCGTGGAGGGTGAGAACCTGGAGGCCATTCAGAAAATGCTGGAGCTCCTGGACGACTACGACGACGTGCAGGAAGTGTTCCACAACGCCGAGCTGCCCGAGGAGGAAGAGGAGGAGTAAGCGCTCCTTCCTATCCTTCTCTGATAAGGTAGAAACCCGTCCCCCCGAATGCAAGGGAGGCGGGTTTTTTATGGTGAAATATATGTTTTTATAAATCATTTAGAAAAGCAAATATCGGGCTTTGCGAGAGGTTTTTTCTTTTGGAGCGAGGCTCCGCCGGCCAGGGGGGCAGGGGGGATTCCGACCTCCCCCCTATGCCCCCCTGGACCCCCTATACCCCCTTCAAACGGCCGAGGGATACCCCCGGACCCCCCTTGTACCGAAAGGGGTACTTTCCTTTGCCTCTCGACCGACAGGGTCCGTATCGGGCACGCCATCTGGTTTGGCTCTGGGCCAGCAACCAATCGGGTGCCAAGGCGGGCACGCACTTTGCATGGCACCTTAACTGCGGCACGTACCGCAACAAGGTTTTCCTGCCGCAATGGTTTCTTGCCATCACTCCAAGGATAGACCGGCGCCGGGGAGCCGGGGGAGGGATCAGCTGCGCCGAAGGCGACAGTGGCCCTCCCAGGGACG
>OLPF01001338.1_pt1 | contig 20956 bp, 18 predicted proteins | sample 1673121 | NCBI WGS metagenome assembly OLPF01 (sample SAMEA3136756, study PRJEB25190) | human gut metagenome
CAGGCCTACTATGGCCGCACCTCCCTGTCCATTCAGAACAACACCCTCAAGCCGGATGAAGGCGGCGCAGCGCGCCCACTCATCCGTCACCTTGTCGCTGTGTGCGGTGTTCAGGTCGTAGTGCGTCGTGAGATAGTCGGCGAGGTAGGGCGTGAACTTCTCCGCGCCGAAGACGTTCAGGTGCTCGGCGTTGGCGAAGTCGCTCAGCGGGTCGAGGCCGATGGCGTCTATCTGCGTGTCGAAATTCACGAAGTCGTAGCCGTACTCCTGCACGACGGATTCAAGCTTTGCAAACACGGCGTCATAGTTTTCAATGACGGTGCGGTGCGGGAAGCGGGCAAAGAGCACGTTTTGAATGCCAAGCTTCTTTGCTGTCTCGCAGAAGGTACGCAGGCTCTGCTCGTTGAAATTGTCGAGCGATTGCTGACGCACGGGGATCTCATCCGTCTCCGTGAGGAACATGGAGATGGACAAAAACGGCTTGGTGTACGAGTAGCCCACGCTGCGGGCCTGCTGCTGCAGGGAGAGCGAGCGGCGGATGTCGCCGGCGCACTTCCAGAACGTGTGGTATTTGAGCAGCGGGAAGTAGTACGTCGAGCGCTTCTCGGCCGGGATGCACGTGCGGATGGTGTCGAGCTTGTTGGCCGACAGCGGGATTGTGTCGACCCATTTGCGCAGCGCGGCGTGCGAAAACTCGTCGCGCTCTTCTGCGGTGTACAAAAAGCCGTTGACCTCCACGACGTAGACACCGGGGGTCTGGCGCCGGGCGGCCTCGCGCAGCATGGAGGGGTACATGGTCCCCTGTGCGGCCGATACGGCCAGCGGATAGCTCGTAAAGCCCGCGTGCTGCCACGCCAGCGGCGCGCAGTAGTCCGTGAACGTCTCGCTCGCGCCGAGGATCATGACATCGAGCGAATTTTTCGGCTCGAGGTAGAAGCTGTGGACATACTGCTGCTCGGTGGCGTCGTTCACGGCCAGCAGGCGCGAGAGCGCGCCGTAGAGCAGCGCCGCCACGAGCAGAAACGCGATGACGCGCACGACGGTTTTGGTTTTGGAACGGTTTTGTTTCATAACGTCCTCGAAGATACAGGGTCAGCGGTAGACCGAAAATTCCGGTGAAAATTCGTTGTAGTTTCCGCCGTCGCCCGGTGTTTTCTGTTCACAGATGGGCAGCATGTGCGCCACAAATTCCGCGCAGCGCGCCCATTCGGCGGTCACCTTGTCGCTGTGCGCGGCAGTCAGGTCGTATTGCTCGGAGAGATACTGCCCGAACCAGGCGGTGAACTTCTCCATGCCGAATACGTTCATGTGTTCGTTGTCGCAGAAGTCGCCGTCCAGCTCCAGACCGATGCTGTCCATCTGCTCGTCGCAGTTGAGAAAGCCGTAGCCATATTCGCGCACAATGTCCGCAAGCTGCGAAAGGACAGAGGGGTCGCTGAGCACCGTGCGGTGCGGAAAGCGCACGAAGAGCACATTCTCCACCCCGAGCTGTTTGGCCCGCTCGCAGAAATCGCGCAGCGTCTGCTCATTTTCCGCGCTCAGCTCCAGAGATTTGACCTGACGCTCGCCGGTCTCCACTTTCGGGATGACCTCAAAGGATTTGGTCAGCGAATAGCCGGTCCGGCGCATGGTCAGCTGATCTTTGGCAGCCCCGCCCCAGACGTCCGGCTCGATCCAGGTGTCATGGTACTTTTCCATGCGGAAAAAATAGGACGACTGCTGGTCTTTCGGCACGCAGTTTGCGATCGTCTGTGCCTTGTTGCGCGACATCGGGATGTTATCGAGCCATTTGTGCAGGCCGGTGTCCGTTTCGTCCTGATTGAAGTCGTACAAAAAGCCGTTGATCTCCACGACGACGACCTTTGGCGTTTGCCGGCGCATGGTTTCGGTGAGCATGGAGTCATACAGGCATGACGGCATGCTCGACACGGCCAGCGGATAGCTCGTAAAGCCATACTGCTGCCACGCCAGCGGAGAGCTGAAGCCGGTGTAGAGCTCGCTCGCGCCGAGCATGACGACGTCGAGCGAATCCTGCGGTTCCAGATAAAAGCCGCGGATATGGCGCATATCCCACGTGTTGTTCACGCTCAGCACATTGGTTGCGGCGCTGTAGAGCAGCACGACGATGAGCAGAAAGATGACGGCACGCAGGGCGCGTTTTTGAGGCTTGGAACGTTGCTGCATAGGCTTTGCGCTTTCTGTGCCGGGGCGGCACGGTTGGATCATCGGGTCAGCGGTAGGCGTCAAACGCCGCCGAAAACTCGTTGAGGGTCTGTTTGGTGTTGTCCGCCGCCTGCTGCTGGCAGGTGGGCAGGATCTGCGCCATAAAATCGGCGCAGCGCTGCCACTCGGCGGTGACGGTCTCGCTGTGCGCAGTCGTCAGGTCATAGTGTTCCGAGAGATATTGCCCGAACCAGGCGGTGAACGTCTCCATGCCGATGGCGTTGAGGTGGTCGGAGTCCATGAAATCGGCGCAGCGGTCGAGCCCGATCGTGTCGAACGCGTCGTGCAGGTCGAGCAGCTCATAGCCATAGTCGCCGACCACAGCCGCTACGTCGGCGAACACGTTCGGGTCGGTCGTCTGCGTGCGGTGCGGCATGCGCAGAAAGAGCACGTTTGCGCCGAGTGAGCGCGCCTGCGCGCAGAAATCGCGCAGGTACTGCGCGTTCGCGCCGCTGAGCGTCAGCGGCCGGATGTCCGGCTCGTCGGCGTCCGTGAGCGACTGGCCGATGGCCTCAAAGCTCTTCGTGAGCGAGTAGCCGGTCTTGTCCATCGCGCGCAGACGCTGCTGCACCGGCAGCCACGTGTCCGGCTGGTACCAGTTGGCATGGTATTTTGCGATGTTGAAGTAAAACGAGGTCTGCAGCTCCGCAGGCACGCAGGTGCGGATGGTCTCGATCTTATTGCGCGACCAGGGCATATTGTCGAGCCACTTGCGGAGGTTGGCCTCGAGCTTTTCGGGGTCCTCGTCCGTGAGGAAGCCGTCGATATCCACGACGATGAGCTTCGGGTGCTGGCGGTTCACCGCCTCCGTGAGCAGGGAGCCGTAGAGCCGGGCGGGGATGTTCGACACGGCCAGCGGATAGCTTGTAAAGCCATAGTCCCGCCACGCGAGCGGGGCGCTGTAGCCCGTGTAGAGCTGGCTCGCACCGATGAGCACCACGTCGAGGCTGTCCTCCGGCTCGAGGAAGAAGCCGTGCACGTGGCGCATATCCCACTCGTTGTTCACAACGAAGACCGGCGAAATGAGCCCGATGCCCAGCACGGCGATGAGCACGAAAATGACCGCGCACAGCGCCATGCGGGTCCTGGAGATGCGTCCGCTTCCCATGGCTTAAAACTGCATGTACACGAACTCGGACGCCTGCACGCCCGGGCCGTAAACGCCCATGAGTACGACGGCGAAGATGCCGCCGAGCAGCACGACCCAGCGCAGGGCGAGGCGCTTCTCGTCGAGGATCTCGCGGATGGTGCGCTGCGAGCGCTCCTGAATGACGGAGGCGACGAAGATCACGATCGTGCCGAACAGCAGCACGGCCCAGTCATACTTCGTCAGCGGCAGAGCCTCGAGCACGGCACTCGGCCGCAGCTGCGACAGGTGCAGGTCGGTCACGGATTTGGCCATCATGCCCATGGCGGCGCGGAAGCCGTCGGCAATGTCAAAGTAATAGCCGATGAGCACGACCACGAACGTGCGCAGCATGGAAAACACCTGATACCACGCGCTCTTGCGCTCGATGTGCAATCCGGCGACGACCTTGTCCGACACCGGCTGCAGCAGCGTGGACACGAGGATGACCATGCCGTTCCAGAAGCCGAAGGCGACGTACTTCCAGCTCGCGCCGTGCCAGATGCCGATGACGAGGAACGTGATGAGCGAGGCCACGGCCGTCGGCAGGACCTTGCCGATGTGGTTGCCGAGGTGCTGTTTGGCGTGGCGGCCCCAGTTGAGGAACGCCTTCGAGATCGACAGCGGGTAAAACAGGTAGTTGCGCAGCCAGTCGCCGAGGGAGATGTGCCAGCGGTGCCAGTACTCGGTGAGCGTGCGCGAGAAGTACGGCCGGCGGAAGTTTTCGCCCATGGTGATGCCGAACATCTGCGCCACGCCGCGCGAAATGTCGATGCCGCCGGAGAAGTCGGCATACAGCTGCAGCGCGTACACGAGCGCAGCCAGCAGCACGTAGGTGCCAGCGTAGTCGGTGTACGCCCCGGCGACGGTGTGGATCATGCCCACGGCGCGGTCGGCGATGACGAGCTTCTTGAAAAAGCCCCACAGGATCAGCTCCGCACCGTAGCGGATGTTGTCAAAGTTATACTTGTGCTCGTCATAGAGCTGGTGCGCCAGCTGGTCGTACACGCCGATCGGGCCCTGAATGATCTGCGGGAAGAAGGACACGAACAGCGCGAGCTTGCCGACGTTGCGCTCGGCGGGGACCTTCTCGCGATAGACGTCCAGCACATAGCCCATGGACTGGAACGTGTAAAACGAGATGCCCAGCGGCAGCAGCAGTCCGATGTGGCCGAGCGAGACCGTCAGCCCTATGGACGCGAAGAGCGCCTCCATGGACTCGGCAAAGAAGTTATAGTATTTCAGCACGGCAAGAATGCCGAAGTTGAACACCAGAATGCCGATCATGAGCGCCTTGCGGCGGGACTTGCAGCGCTTTTTATACGCCTTGCGTTCCTCGCGCTCCCAGTCCTGCTTGTGCGCGGCGACGGTCTGCTCCATGCGCGCGGTCATGGCGTCCATGCCGCGGGCGCCGAAGTAGGTCGTGAGCGTCGTGATGACGATAAAGCCCATGTACCGCAGGCACACGAACGCGTAAAACGCGTAGCTGCCGATGAGCAGCACTACCCACTGGAACCGCTTCGGTACCAGGTAGTACAGCACCAGCAGCGCGAGCACCAGCAGATAAAACGACAGCGATGTCAGAGTCATTTTCCGTCCTCCAGCGTCTGGCAGGTGTTGAGCACGTCGGTCGCGAACCGGTCGCGCACGAGCGTGAAGGCCCCGTCGCGGTACAGCGCCACGCGCGGCATGTCACGCGACAGGAACACGGACACGCCCTCCGTCACGGAGTACGCGCCGCAGCGGCCGAGGGCGATCACGTCGCCCACGCACAGGGGCGGCAGCTGCGCCTCGCGCACCAGCACGTCCGCCGTTGTGCACAGGCTGCCGCAGAGCATCCACGGCCCGGCGGCGTCCGCGCTCTCGCGCAGGAGCGTCAGCGGCGGGACCTGCATGCCCATGAGCTGGCCGTCATACTTGACCTGGTGCATGCCGCCGTCGCACACGGCGTAGTTCACGCCGAGGTTGCACTTGGCATCCGCCACGCCGGTGAGGAACGTCCCGCACGGCGCTGCGAAAAAGCGGCCCATCTCGATCGTGAGCGGGTACTTTTCGCCGAAGGCGCGGATGTGCGCCGCCGCCGCGTCGAGCAGCGCGCAGTCGCGCGCCTCGGCGTCCTCGCGGAAGCACTCGGCGTTCAGCCCGGGGCCGTATTCCACGTGCTGCGCCGTGAAGCCGTATTGCTCGTGCAGCATTGTGAGGTACTCGTCCAGATGCGCGAGCTCCTTTGCGATCACGGCGTCCTTGCGCTTTTGCGTGCCGGAAAAGTAGTGGATGCCCACGATCGTCACGTTCGGGAACTCCGCGCGCCGGGCGACGAGCTCCGCCAGCGCGTCGGGGTCCATGCCGAACTGGCTGCCGGCGGTCAGGCGCGGCAGCACGCGGACGTGCTTTCCCTGCGCGGCCGCGGCGGCGCAGATGAGGTCAAAGTGCAGCGTGCTCTCGGCCGTGAGCAGGTCTGCTCCCAGCGCGACGGCGCGCGCGACATCGTCCGCGCCCTTGTTCACACCGGAGTACAGGATGCGCTCCGGCGGGATGCCGAGCCTTTCGCAGATCGTCAGCTCGCCGGGGGAGCACACCTCCACCCAGCGGAACACGTCCGGCAGGCCGCGCAGCACGAAGGGGTTGGCCTTCATGGAGTAGCACAGATTTACATCAGAGCCGAACGCGGCGCGCACCCTTTGAGCGCGCGCCGTGAAGGCCTCCAGATCAAACAGATACAGCGGCGTGCCGTATTTCGCGGCCGCCGTCCGGAGTGCAGTCTTGTCCATCAGTCCTCGTCCTGCAGGCGCTGCACCATGGCCAGCAGACGCTTGGCGGAGTTGAAGTTCTCCGGCACGAGGTCCTTGGCGCCGATCTCGATGTCGAAGGCGTCGTTGAGCGCCGCGACGAGCGACACGATGTCGAACGACTCGAGAATGTGGTCGTCGATGAGGGCGGTCTCGGTCTCAAAATCCACGTCGGGGCGCAGATCGGTCAGAATGTCCATCAGTTCCTGTTCCATAGTAATATACCTCCTGAAGTAAGTAGGATCAGCAAAATCAGTGTTTGGCCGCGGCGGTGATGCGCTCGGCCAGCGCGCGCATGTTCGTCTTGCCGTTGTCGAGCCGGGGCATGGCGTCCAGCTGCTCGATCTTGCGCGGCACCATAAAGCCCGGCAGGTCGGCGCGCAGGGCGACGGCGATGTCGCGCTTGGTCACGCCCTCGCCGGTGTAAAACAGCCAGATCTGCTCGTGCGCCTGGTCATAGAGCGCGCAGCAGTCTTCCACGCCGGGCACCTTCGCCGCGGCGAGGTCGATCTCCCCGAGCTCCACGCGGTGGCCGAGGTGCTTGACCTGCCGGTCCTTGCGGCCGTGGAACATGAGGTTGCCGTCGGGCGCGAAGTGCCCGAGGTCGCCGGTTTTATAGATGCGCTCGTCGTAAGCGTGGTTGAGCGGGTTTTGCAGGAAGCTCTCGGCCGTTTTCTCGCGGCTGTTGTAGTAGCCCAGCGCGAGGATGGGCCCCTTGACGCAGATCTCGCCGATCTCGCCGTCGGGCACGGCCTCATTGCGCTCCGAGAGCAGAAACACCTCGTAGTGCGGGTACGGCTTGCCGATCGGCAGCACGTCGGTGTCCTCCACCAGACCGGGCACGACGTAATACGTGCACGAGGCGGTCGCCTCCGTCGGGCCGTACTGGTTGACGAACCGCGCCTCCGGCAGCGCGAGCTGCCACTGGCGCAGGCAGCTGCACGGCATCACCGAGCCGGAGAAGCACACCTTGCGCAGGTGCTGCGGCACGCTGCACTCGAACGCGCCGAGTGCGGCCGGCACCGTCAGCGCCGAGACGCTCCAGCCCACGGCCGTGACGCCCTTGTCGTTCATGTATTCGAACAGACGCTCCGGCGACATGAAAAGTTCCTTCGGGATGATGGCCGTCGTCGCGCCGAAGCGCAGCGGCAGATAGATGTCGCGCACGGCGGCGATGTAGTCCAGCGGCGACTGGTTGCCGAGGATGTCCTCGCGCGCGATGCCCATCACGCCGGCGTAGTCCTCGATGTAGCACATGAGCGAGTGCTGTGCCGTGATCACGCCCTTGGGCGTGCCGGTCGAGCCGGAGGTGAAGATGATGTACAGCGGGTCGAGCTCTCTGGCCCGCGCGCGGCAGTCTGCGAGCAGTGCCGCGTCCTCGCTGCCCTCGAGCAGCTCCTCCGCGATGAGGATCGTGCCGGAAAAGTCCAGCGTCTTCGCCTTGTCGTAAAACGCGCGCTGCACGATCATCAGGTCGGTGTCGAGCGTATTTAAAATAGAGTTGAGCCGGTGTACGGGCATCGTCCCGTCCATCGGGGCGTAGCAGCACCCGGCGTACACCGCGCCGAGAAACACCGCCGGCGTGTGCGCGTTGCGCCCGCTCATGACGGCGATGGGTTTTTTCTGCCCGGCGCGGAACTTTGCCGCCGCCGTACCGATGATGCGCGCCTCGCGCCGCACGTCGGCAAACGTCACCGCGCTGTCCTCATCGAGAAAAGCGGGCTTGTCCGGACAGGCTGCGGCGGTGGTTTCCAGCCAGTCGAGCACGTTGGTTTCCATGCTTGCCAGCTCCTTTCCGATAAATGTCCATAATCGCCTTATCCTATCATGTTTTTCACGCAAAAACAAGTCGCCATGTGTCATATTTAAGAAAAGGTAAGAATGTGGCGCCTCGGCAGGGGCGCTCGAGGGGGCCCGCCCGTCTCGAATTGAATGAATGTAAAAGACCGGATGCATCCGGCCTTTTCCCCTTGACGCATCCGCGCCCGCAAAGTACAATAGAAATTACCAAAAACAAGCGCTCCGCGGCGCAGCAGAATTTGCACGTTTTTCGGCATATTTTGCAGCCTCTTGTCTGTTATTGCCAAAATCACGCCTGGGAAATTGTGAACAATTCTCCTTCCACATTTGTGGAGAATGTGGTATACTTTGGGAAACTGCGTGAATCTTTCGCGCGCGGTTTCGACGCGTTTTGCGTCTGTCGTGTGCTATGATCGTTCCGGTTTCCGGGCACGGACCGGTGTCTCCGCGAAGGGGGGGAATGCAGCGGAGCGGAAAGGAAGGTCACAGATGTCAAAGAGAGTTCAGAAGGTGTGGAACGCTGTCACCACCGTGCTGGTGATCCTGGTTGTCGTTCTGGCGCTGCTTCTGGTGGGGGTCCGGCTGGTCGGCCTCCGGCCGATGTGCGTCCTGTCCGGCAGCATGGAACCGACTTATCACACCGGCTCGCTCATCTATGTCAAGCCCTGCGCGCCCGAGGACGTGCAGGTCGGCGATCCGATCACGTTCGTGGTCAATGAGGATCTCGATGTCGTCACGCACCGCGTCGTCTCCATTGATGCGGAAAATCAGCACTTTTATACGAAGGGAGACGCAAACGATGCGCCCGACGGCGCACCCGTCTATTTCAAGAACCTCATCGGCCGCCCGGTGTTCACCATCCCGTACCTGGGTTATGTCTCGTACTGGGTCTCGAACCCGCCCGGCATGTATCTGGCCATCGCGCTCGCGCTCGTGCTCATCATCCTAACGTTCCTGCCGGATGTGCTGCGCAAAGCGTCGGAGGCGGACGCGCGCGACGCTGCCCGCCGTGCACAGGCGGACAAGCCCGGCGATGCCCCGGATGGCAAAAATTCCGGCGAAAATATGGAAAAATAAAGGTTCCGCGCAATATTTTTGCCTGTTCGTGCATTAATTTAGTGATTGCTGGCAGCGCCCGGCACGGTGCTGCTGGACATGGGAAGCTTTGAACAAAATTTAAGGGAGGAAAACATTACATGAAGAAGAAAACTCTGACGATCGCCATCGCGCTCGTGCTCGTCGTGGCGCTGGCGGTTGGCGCAACTTGGGCGTACCTGAAAACGAGCACCACTGCTGTTAAGAACACCTTTACGGTCGGCAAGCTGTTTGATCGGGACGGCGCGTTGACCCTGAAGGAGCACGAGCAGACTTATGATGCAGCGACCGGCACGTACACCGCAGGCGACTGGCAGGAACAGGGCCAGAACTATACGGTGCAGCCGGGCCTGAACATCCCGAAGGATCCGACCGTGAAGCTGGAGAGTCTGAGCGTGGACACCAGCGCGTATGTCTTCATCGGCGTGGCTGGCGCTCCTGTTGAGAACTTCACTTGGTCTGTGGATTCTGTGTGGACAAAGCTGAAGGACGCTAGCGGCAACGACGTTAAGAAGACTGTGGATGGCGTCGAGTACACCATTTACACTCTGGCGAGTGGCAAAGTTACTGCCACTGCTGGCAATCAGGACTTTACTTACAATGTTCTGACGAACAAGACGATCACGGTTGGTAATGACTTCGCCATTGAGGATGCATCCAGCTTGAAGATTGATGTTATCGCGTATGCTTGCCAGGCGACTACGTTTGCCGATGCTTATGCTGCGTTTGATGCCTGCTTCGGCAAGTAATCACCCTTCGCTTTTTCCCGTGTGACCATCACGCGAAAATAGGAAAAGGAGACACCTACATATGAAGAAGAAAACGATTCTTGTGGCTGCCATCGCAGTCATGCTCGTCGCGGCGCTCGTCGTCGGCGGCACCCTCGCGTACTTCACCGATACGAAGACCGCGGACAACACCTTCACCATGGGCAACGTCGCGATCACGCTCGATGAGACGAACGCGAATCCGAACGCTCCGACCGGCAGCGGCCGTGTGACGGAGAACACCTACAACGTCTACCCCGGCCTGATCGTGGACAAGGACCCGACCGTGACCAACGTCGGCTCGAACGACGCATGGATTCGCGCAAAGATCGTTGTCAAGGCGAACATGGAGCAGCTCAATCAGCTTGGCCTGATCGAAGCCGCGAATGACGCGACCGGCGAGAAGCTGGCGAAAATCTTCAAGCTCGGCGACGGCTGGAGCTACACCGGCAATGTCATCATGGGCGAAGACGGCACGTTTACTTTCGTCATGAAGTATGCGGACAAGCTTGCCCCGAAGGCTGCAACGCCTGTCTTTACGCAGGTCACCATCCCTGGTGAGACCGTTGTGGACAGCTTCAACTTCAACATCAATGTTGTTGCAGAAGCCATTCAGGCGGACGGCTTCACCACTTGGGACGCTGCCTTTGCCGCGTTTGACAAGTAATTCCCCGGCAACCCCGATGGGGCGGCGCGCCGCGCCGCCCCACTCGGAGCCTACGGGCCCGAAAGGGGCTGGCTTCCGTCCGGCGCAGACGCCGGCCGGGCCAAAGCTTCCCCGGCCCCTTTCGGCCCTTTATCCCCGGTTCCGTCCGGGCGCGGGCGGCGGAGCTGCCGCCGTCCGCGCGCAGACAGAAATGGAGATCCCACAAAATTTCCTGCGCGCGCCCTCCCGGGCGCGGAGAGTTTCAGCACTTTTTTTGGACATTCCTTTGAGGAGAAAGGTGGTTTGTGCATGAAGAAGAAGTGGACCATCGCGGCGGTGCTCGTCCTGGTGGTGGCGCTGCTTGCGGTCGGCACGTGGGCGTATTTCTCGGCCGTCGGCCGGGCGGATAACGTCATCACGATGGGCTCCGTCAAGCTTGCACTGCACGATGAGGACGGCACCGGCCAACCGTTTACGACGGTGAGCGCCGTGCCCGGCAGCGTCGTGGACAAAGTGGTTTATGTGGAGAATGTCGGCTCCGGCGCGTTTTACACCCGCGTGAAGATCACGCCTGAGGTGGTCGCCGCGAATGGCGAGCTTGTCCCGCTCACGGACAGGAGCCTGCTCACGCTCGACCTGAACGACACCGACTGGATCCCCGGCGCGGACGGATACTATTATTATAATGGTACCCTCTCGCCGAAGGCTGCCACGTCGAAGCTCTTCAACCACGTCACGTTCAGCAAGGACATGGGCAATGAATATCAGAACACCACGGTGCATATCTACGTCACGGCCGAGGCCGTCCAGACGGCGAACCTGGACAAGTACGGCCCCATTGACGTGTGGAAGCACGTCGGAACGGTCGAGGTGAGCACTTCGAGCACGCAGATCGATCCGATCCCGACAGCCTGAGAAAGGAGGACGAAAACATGAAAAAACGTATTCTCTCGCTCGTCCTCTGCGCGGCCATGCTGCTGAGCATGTGCCTGTTCCTCGGCGCGGGTGTTGTGGACGATGCCTCTGATGCCCCGGCCGAGAGCACCGCCGCAGCCCAAGTCCAAGCGCCTCAGACAGTTGTGTATACGGCGGCCGGCCCGTTCCTGCCCGCTGTTTCGGTGCAGCCGGTTTTGCGTGCTGTGCGCGCCAGCGGTGCAAATGAACTCAAGGACGGCCTGAACCTGTCCAAGACGGCGACAGCCAATGCGGATGGCAGCTATAAGATCCGCATGGAGGCGTTTACGACCGGCAAAGTGACGACGACGACCTCGATCGCACCGTGTGACATCGTGCTCGTGCTCGACCAGTCCGGCTCGATGGCGGACAATTTCAGCGGCAAGAGCACGCGCGATGACAGCGCGCGCCGCCAGTATGCCATGAAGCAGGCCGTGAACACGTTCATTGAAGCGGTGGCGGATAAGTATAACGCGGAAAAGTCTGATCACCGGATCGCGGTCGTGACTTTCGGCACGAACGCTTCCACGCTGATGGACTGGACGCTCGTGACCCCGGCCGAAACGGACACGGCGGAAAGCCCGTCCGGCGAGACCGCGCTCAAGGCCAAGATCAACGGCCTCCCGTCGGAGCCGGAGGGCGCGACGAATGTCGCCGACGGCATGAAGCAGGCAGAGACGCTGATGGGCAGCGGCTACAATTACACGGGCAGCAACACGACGCGGCAGAAGGTTGTGGTCCTGTTCACGGACGGTGTGCCGACGCAGCAGAGAGATTTTGACACGACGGTCGCCAACGGCGCCATCCAGTCGGCCAAGGCGCTCAAGGACGCCGGCGCGACGGTCTATTCCGTCGGCATTTTCAATGGCGCGAAGCCAGAGCAGACTTATGGTGATACTGGATTTGATGAAAGTTCGAATGGCACGGTTGGAAGTCATTGGGCGGATTCGAAATGGCTTGGCATTGGAGACGTTGGAGCTTATGATGTTCCGGCCGGAAACCGATTCCTGAACTATATCTCCAGTAATTACAGGGATGCGTCAGAAATCGGGATCAAGAATTACAGTAGAACAACTTGGTATTTAGCTATCTATAATGGCTGGGAAATCACCAGAAACTTCAATCGCACATCTTCCAGCTACTACCTGACCGCGAATGATTCCGCTTCCCTGAGCCGAATCTTCACGACGATCAGCGAGAATATCGGTCAGGCGAGCATTGACCTCAGCAGCTCGACGGTTGTTAAAGACATTGTGACACCGTATTTCACTATGCCGGCGAACACCGCAGATGTGAAGCTTTACACCGCCGATTATAACGGCAAGAGCTTTGGCATGGAGCAGCCGGCCGGCAGCGACGTGCGGGCGACGATTGACGCAAATACGAACACGGTGAGCGTGACCGGATTTGATTTCAATAAGTACTACGTCGCCGACAAGCAGCACGAGGGTACGTATGGCAAGAAACTGATTATCGAGTTTTCTGTGCAGCGAAAGCCCGGATTTGTTGGCGGCAACAACGTGCCGACCAACGGAGATATTTCCGGCGTTTACACGGAGAAGGGGGTTTCTGCTGGCCTGTTTGATGTTCCAAAGGTCAATGTCCCCATCATTGCACCGGAATTGGCCGGGCAAGACTGCCATGTCTATTATCTGGGCACGCAGCCGACGCCTGAGCAGATGTGCACACCGTATGACACCGCAGGGAGTGATTTCTCCTTTGTGAAAGTCTCTTATACGACGAGTGGTTCGGTTGATATGACGCAGGATGGCAGCTATACGGTGACTGCGACCGTTTCTCCCCAGGAAGAGGCTGCGTCGGATTCGGCTGGTGCATCAGCCCAGCCGGCAACTGCCACGGCGACTTCTAATGTCTATGTTTACAAGCCGGAGCTGACCTTCAAGGACAGCGAGGGCTATTACGGCGACACCGCGCCCGGCTTTGACGGCAACCTGACCGCCACCGTGTGGAAGCACGGCGAAACCGAGGCCAATACTGCTGTGATGGGCGAAGCCCCTGAGTTGACGCTTACCTACACGCCGGACGCCGATGCTATCGTGGACGGCAAGATCAACACCCGGACGGACTTCGGTGTGGACGTGACTGTGAAAATTGACAATACTGATGTGACCGGAAAAACCGCGTTCCTTCACACGAATTGTGCTGGCAAGACTTGTGTGCCCCCTGCTGACAAGGAGTTCCTGGTTCATGTCAACACTTGCAGCCTGACCATTTCCAAGACGGTGACCGGCCAGAACAACGGACAGTCCTTCGTGTTCACAGTGAAGGATGCAAACGGAAATGTGATTACCACCGTCGCGGTCAAAGGCGGAGCGAGCAAGACCATTACGGGTCTGCCGATCGGTACTTATACCGTTACGGAAGATACCCAGTGGTCGTGGCAGTATAACTTGACATCCGGAAACGATGTTACAAAAGAACTGAAGGCCAATGCTGCGGAAGATTACGCGGCAGCAGACTTCACCAACGAATATAAAGGCACCAACTGGCTCACGAGCATTGTCGACGTGATCAACAAGTGGGTCAGCGCAACCCAGATTCAGCAGATTCCGGATCCGAAAACAAACTGAACAGGAGGGATGACATATGAAACGTATCTTTAACGGTTCAGGCGGGAGAAAGACCGCGCTCATCCTCTCCCTGTGCCTGATTTTCGCGCTGGCAGTCGGCACCACGGTTGCCCTGCTGGTCGCGCACACCAACGCAGTGACGAACACGTTCACCGCCGCCAAGTCCAAAATCACGATCGAAGAGAAGACAGACAACGGCATCAAGTCGGAGATTTACGTCAAGAATGAAGGCACGGCCACGTCCTATGTCCGCGTCAAGCTGGTCATGAACTGGGTCAGCGACGATGGAAAGACTATCTCCGGCGAGCCCGTGAACATTGATGTCAAATACGACACGACCAAATGGTTCGAGCAGGGCGGCATCTATTACTACAGGACGCCGGTCGGACCGAATATGACGACCGATAACCTGCTGCAGAAGGACAAGCACATTACTGAGCCGACGGGCAAGCCCGAGGGCTATCACCTCGAGGTGACGGTGCTGGCCGAGAGCATTCAGGCCGCACCGAGCACGGCTGTGGAAGGCGCATGGACGGCGGTCAAAGTCGGCCCGGACAGCTGCTTAACACTGAAAGACACCACGACACCATAAGGAGGGCAACGGTATGAAACACAAAAAGCTTACCATGATCGTCGCCCTCGTGCTGGTGGTCGCGCTGGCCGCCGGACTGGGCATCTGGGCGACGGGCGAGGCGAACATCCCCACCGTCACGTACTATGACGGCTCGGACGGCACCAACGCACACTTCACCTTCACCCACACCGGCAAGGGCTCGGACACGAACCTGTTCCCGAACTTCTCCGACTGCATGCCCGGCGACAGCCTCACGCAGACCATCCGCGTGCAGGCCGACAGCAAAAACGGCGCGCAGGGCGCAAAGATCTATCTGCGCGCGGAGATCGACGGCGACGCCTCCGCCAAGGAAGGCTCCGCCATCACGTACAACGATGTGCTCGATCACATCAGCATGACCGTGTCGAAAAATGGCGTTGTGCTCGCGTCTAACAAGACCGCGAAGCTCTTCAGCCAGCTCGACGCGAGCGAGGGCCTCAAGAGCAACGTCTTCATCGCCGAGGTCAGCCCCAAGACTGACCCGGTCGATCTGGACGTGACCATCGAGGTCGACCCCGCCATGGGCAACGCGTTCCAGGAAGCGGCTGCGCACATCGCGTTCGTGTTCTCCGTCGAGGACAACGAAGTGCCGCCTCCGCCGCTGGAGCGTGAGAAGCACGACGCATACATCGTCGGCTACCCGAACGGAAACGTCGGCCCGAACGACAACATCACGCGTGCAGAGGTCGCCACGATCTTCTACCGCCTGCTGCAGGACGACGCGCGCGAACAGGTCTGGTGCACCACGTATCCGTACCCGGATGTGGAGGCCAACAGCTGGTACAGCAATCAGGTTGCCACGCTGACGAACGCCGGCATCCTCGCTGGCTTCCCGGACGGCAGATTCGGCCCGCACGAGCACATCACCCGCGCGGAGTTTGCCACGATCGCGGCGCTGTTCTTCCACGCGCCGGAGGTCGAGGGCGACGCGTTCTCCGATATCTCCGACAGCTGGGCGCGCGAGTACATCAACCGCGCGGCGGCCCTTGGCCTGGTCAGCGGCTTGCCGGACGGCACGTTCCGCCCGAATGCGGAGATCACCCGCGCCGAGGTCATGGAGATCATCAACAACGTCCTGTTCCGCACGCCGGACAAGGATCACTTCCTCCCCGACATGGTCACCTGGCCGGACAACAGCAACCCCGACGCCTGGTACTATGAGCCCGTGCAGGAAGCCACCAACAGCCACGATTACGAGCGCGTGAACAACACGTCGCCCGAGACGTGGACGAAGATCACGCAGCAGCGTGACTGGGATGCGCTCGAGGCCGAGCTGGCCCAGAAGTACCCCAACCGCTAAGCGCGCAGCGCTGACGGAAAACCCAACCATAGCGAACACCCCCTGTGCAGAGCACAGGGGGTGTTTTTGCGCTGATGGTCCTGTTCGTTTTTCGCTCCGGCGTGCAGGGCGTGGGTCATGCGGAGTTTACGCTGGTCGCCGGCTGCGCCGAGCTGATCGCGCGTGTTTTGATCTGCGCCTTCCTGCCGAGGCTCGTCAACGGCGGGGCGATCGATTCGTCGGCCTCCGTGGGCGCGTACATTGCGCTGTGCTTCGCAGATCCGGGCGCGTGGATCCTGGCGGTCGTTTCGCTGCTCTATCCGGCCGCGCGGTACCTGCTCGGCGGCGCGCACAAAAAGCCAAGCGGGAACGACTGAAAATCGGTATTGGCAGCGCGGACGGGACGGGCGGACGATTTTGCGGGAGCAAGAGCCGTTGACAAGCGATCCGCAGCAGTATATTATACTATGAGTGGGTGCGTACCTGCCGGCAGTCAGGCGAAGAGTCTGACTGCCGTTTTTGTACCGGCCGAAGCGTGATCGGAGGGATTGTGTATGAATATTACCGTTTATCTTGGTGCAAATGAAGGAAACGACCCCGGTCTGCGCAAAGCGGTCGAAGAGCTGGGGACCTGGATCGGCAGCAGCGGAAACGCGCTGGTCTACGGCGGCTCCAGATCCGGACTGATGGGTGCGATCGCGGACAGCGTTTTGCTCTCCGGCGGTGAAGTGACCGGCGTCGAGCCGCGGTGCTTCATCGAAAACGAATTCCAGCACGACGGCCTGACCAGGCTGATCGTGACCGAGGACATGACGGAGCGCAAACGCAAAATGATCGAGCTCGGCGATGCCTTTATTGCCTTCCCCGGCGGCACGGGAACGCTCGAGGAGATCACGGAGGTCATGTCGAAGGTGTCTCTGAAGCAGCTGGACGCGCCGTGCATTCTCTACAACCTGAACGGTTACTACAATGCGCTGCAGGCGCTTCTGGGGCATATGATCGAAAAGGGACTGTCGTCCGAGGAGCGGCAGGAGGGCATTTATTTTGCCGGAGACATTGAGGAGATCCGGCACATCTTGAGTCTCGCGTGATTTCCGACCGTCTCCTGAATATGCAAAGATCCCATCCGTGTGCTTTCCTGCACACGGAGGGGATCTGCTTTTTATAAAGTTTGTTTGGCTGCATGCCGGCCTTTACGCGGCCGCCTCAGCCCAGATACTGCTTGTCGTAGTTGTTCTGGATGCAGGAGATGACCTTCGTGATGACGGTGTTGAACGGGGTGGGAACGCCCAGCCGCTCGCCGTAGCGCGCGATGGCGCCGTTGAGCACGGAGATCTCCGTCTGGCGCTGGTGCAGCACGGCGTCCTGCGCCATGGAGGGATAGTAGTTGCCGAGGTTTGCGACGATGTTCGGCTCCTCCTTTTCCATGAGCGGCCAGAGGTCGCCGATGCCGAGCGCCTGCGCGACAGCGCAGCCCTCTTTCCAGACGTGCATGACGATGTCGTGGCCGTAGGGGTCGGCGAACGTCTCCTTCACCTTCAGGCGCATGACGGCGCTTACGCCGTTGTAGCCGCTATTGGCGATGACTTTCTTCCAGATGTACGGACGCACGTCCTCGTCAAAGCTCGCATTGCAGCCGCCCGCCCGGAAGCACGCCTCGAGCGCCTTGCCGGCGGCGTCGGCCTTCGGGTTGTTGTGCACGGCGCCGAAGTGCATCTGGATGCCCTTTTCCGGCTTGCTCACGCACACGCCGGGGCCGGCCAGCTCCGTTCCGATCAGGCCGCTGCCGTAGAGAATGCGGTCGGTCTCCACGAACTGGGCGAGCACCTCGTCGTTGCCGAGGCCGTTCTGCAGCGAGACGACGACCGTCTCCGGCCCGATGCAGGGCATGGTGTCGGCCATGACGTCCGCGGTCTGCGTGGCCTTGACCATGAGGATGACCATGTCCATGGTGCCGATGTCGTGCGCGGTGGCGCTCGTGTGGAAGCCCGTGAGCACCTCCTCGCCCTCCGGCGTGCGGAAGACCAGCCCGTCGGCCGCGATCTTGTCCATGTGCGCTTTGTACTTATCGACGAGCCAGAGCTCGGCGCCGCCCTTGCGCAGATAGGCGGCGAACACGCTGCCGGCAGCGCCGGAGCCGATCATTGCAATTTTCATGCGTTTGCCTCCTTAGCAGACTGCCGGCCGGTTGTTGGCCGGCCGGCAGAGAAAATCCGGGGTGGGAAATTACTTCAGGTACTGCTTGTCGTAGTTGCCCTGGATGCAGCGCACGACCTGGGACAGGACCTTGCACACCGGGGTGTCGATGCCCAGCTGCTCGCCGTACTCAGCGATCTTGCCGTTGAGCACGTCGATCTCGGTCTGGCGGTGGTTGAAGAGCATGTCCTGGCACATGGACGGATAGTAGTCCGCGATGTTGGTGACGATGTCCTTGTGATCATGGGCGATGAACTCATCGGCGTCCATCGGCACACCCTTAGCGGTCGCGACTGCGCAGGTCTCGCGGATGACGCTGTGGAACAGCCACTGGCCGAACGGATCCGCCTCGACCTCGCCGATCTTCAGACGCAGGACCGCGCACACGGTGTTGACGGTGGCGTTCACGCAGACCTTTTTCCAGATGAACTTGTAGATGTTGTTGTCGGTGCCCGGCTCGCCGTCGCGCCAGTAAGCGTCGCAGCCGCCGTCACGGTAGCACTTGAGCATCTCGGTGCAGGCTGCGTCGGTGAGCTCCGAGCGGACCGCACCGCCGAAGTTCATCTGCACGCCGCCGGCCGGGGTGGACACGCAGTGTGCGGGTTCGGGCAGAGCCGTGCCCAGCACGCCGGAGCCGATGATGCAGCGCTCTTTCGGGAAGACCTTGAAGAGGTTGTCATCGTTGCCGAGGCCGTTGATGAGGGAGACGGCGACGGTCGTGTCGCCGACGACGGGCATGGAGTCCTGGATGGCCTGCTCGAGCTGGGTCGCCTTGGTCATGTAGATGATGACGTCGACCTTGCCCTCCGCAGCGGCCGCGTCAGCAGCGGTGGTGTAGGTGCGGAAGCCCTTGAGCTGGTAGTCGTAATCCTTGTAGCCGCCATCTTCCTCCTGATGGATGGTGAAGTGCATGCCTTCCTCTGCAACCTTCTTCATGTGGGCCTCGTAGCGGTCGATGAGGATGATGTCCGCACCGCCCTTACGCAGGTAAGAAGCGAAGACACTGCCGGCTGCGCCGGAACCATACATTGCAAATTTCATAACTTTTTCTCTCCTTTTCTGAATCTGTTTGCGATATCTTCGGCCGCTGCAGGCGGATGCCTGACGGCGGATTACCGAACGGTGTTGGTGAGGGTGCCGATGCCCTCGATGCTGCACGCGACTACGTCGCCCGGGTGCAGCCACTTCGGCGGGTCAAAGCCCATACCCACGCCGGCGGGCGTGCCCATGGAGATGATCGTGCCGGGCCGAAGCGTCATGCCCTGGCTGAGCTCGGCAATCACGTACGGCACGTGGAAGATCATGCGGTCGGTCGTGCTGTCCTGCCGGAGTTCGCCGTTGATGCGGCTCTGGATCTTCCGGGATTTGCGCACGTCGAATTCCTCCGGCGTGACGATCCACGGGCCCATCGGCGTGAAACCGTCAAGGCTCTTGCCGCGGTACCACTGCTTGTGCTGGTTCTGGATCGTGCGTGCGCTCACGTCATTTAAAATAGTGTAACCGAACACATAGTCCAGTGCGTCCGCTTCGGTGACGTTGTACGCCGCCTTGCCGATGATGACGGCCAGCTCTGCCTCATAGTCGAGGTCGGCGACGAGATCATTGTGGCTGAGAATGTCGCCGCCGGGGGCGACGGCCTCGTCCACGCGCTTGGAAAAATAGATCGGGAACGTATCCGGTGCCTTGACGCCCTTGCCGGCGACGGATTCGCTCTCCTTGGCGTGGTCAAAATAATTGATGCCCAGGCAGATCACGTCCTGCACCGGGCGGGGGATGGGCGCGAGCAGCCGCACGCGCTCGAGCGGCAGGGCCTCACCGCGCAGCACGGCAGCCGTGTCCAGCACCGGCCAGATGCCGATGAGCGCCTGCATGTCCGCGCAGCCCGGCACGGGATACACGGCGGTGCCAGCCGCGTTGAGCAGACCGACGGCGCTGCGGCCGTCTTTTTCAAATGTCACGAGCTTCATAACGTGCGCGCTCCCTCCAAAATCGACACGGGGTCATGGATGTGTACGCAAAAATGATGGTTAAAAATTCATCAATCGCGTTCGCTACGGCCGACGCTTCAAGTCAAAAAATTGCCAAACTCGCTTGACAAAAATCCAACAAGAAATTCGACCTCCCAGCGTTGCTATGATAGCACGAAAGTGTAGACGCCGCAACTGTTTTCTTTCTGTCAGAGTGCTAAAATCACGCAAAAGATTACAAAAACGCCAGAATCAGAGTGCATAAAAATACATGCAGGATTTTGTGCAACTCGACAATTTTCAGAAAATGACTGAAAAAAATTGGGGATTGGAAGAGGCTGTTATTGACTTTTGCGTGTGAGAGAATTATAAATTTACTATCCCAAGTTGTTAACGACTTGTTCATAAATTAACGCATGGGTGTGGATTTCGAGCCCTGTCCCGGTTGGTAGGAGAGCACGAGGCAGGATTGAAATAAAAGAGAGAAAAGAAAAAAAGAGCAAAAAAAGAGAGAGGTAAAAAATGGATAACAAAAAGCTCAAGAGCAGCTGGGCAGCCGCCTTTACCGTGGCGTCTGTCTGGTTCGGCACCCACGTGGGCGCCGGCTTCGCGACCGGCAACCAGGTCGTGAACTACTTCGTCCAGTATGGCTGGACCGCGGCAATCTTCCCGCTGCTGGCCATGGGCATCCTGGCCGTTGTCATGTACATCATGATGAAGTTTGCCAAGCTCAGCGGTTTCGACAACTACAAGGACACCTATCGTGCCCTGTATCCGAAGCCGTGGATGGAGATCTTCTTTGAGGTCTTCTACATCATCATCATCCTCGCGGCGGTCGCTTCCTGCGTTGACGGCGCCGGCGGCATCGTCAAGAGCCTGATCGACCTGCCCGATATCATCTGCAACCTCG